>Ga0366774_1115_pt1 | contig 12718 bp, 11 predicted proteins | sample BONcelHN113001D9_FD_207068 | JGI IMG/M metagenome (GOLD analysis project Ga0366774, IMG submission 207068) | Enriched cells from coal bed in the Powder River Basin, Montana, United States - BONCAT cells N11 rep2 HSBNCT.N11.300.1.D9 ...
CATCCTCCGCTTGCTTCATCACTTCAATGAAGCAATTGCCGCAGGAAGAGCTTGCCAACGAGAATTCTCTTGCCGCTGTCCCTGTGGTCTGTGCACAGACTGCAGATTGCAGCGGTACGTTCAGGTTATACGCCATTTGAATAGTGGAAGCATCCTGCCAACGGCCGCTATGGGGATAGATCGAGTAAGTAAACCGATGAGTTCCCATGTCCGCGTCCGTATTCGGGTATTTTCCCGCCTTAAGTAGCGTCAAGCTTAGGTTGCCGTCTTTTACGCTGTAACCGTATTTGCAATCGTTCAGCAAACTGATACCCCGTGCGTTTTCGGAAAGATCCGCCCATTTGTGCCCGCAGACTTCGAATTTGGCACTGTCCCAACTATTATTATTCGTTGTTTCCCGTTCTACATTCCCGTACTGTATTTCAAAGGTAGCCTTTGTCGCATTGACATCCACCGGGAAATTCACGCGCAGAAGCACGTTGTTTTGCTCCCAGTCCACTGTGTTCTCAAAATCGATCCGGGGAATATCGCGGTAAAGGTAAATTTGCTGAGTTATCACAGAACTCAGGAATTTTCTTTCGACCTCCAAGCAGAAACGGACGGGTCCGTATTCCAAGACCTTGGGTTCGGATACGCTATCAAACGTATACGGCTTTTTGCGGTAAAATGAATCGATGTTCCAATTATCCCAGTTAACCGGTCGGTCTTCGTAGGTCAGCAGTTCGTTTCCGCGTTCACCCTCACGAATAAACTCCGTTTCCGTCTCCTTTTCCACCAAGGAAAGGATACTGCAATCTCCGTCGAAAATGACGCTGTACCAAGCATTTTCAAATGAAGTGATTGGCGCCTTCTTCGTTTCTTCCGGTTTTTCTCCTTGGATAAGGGTAAAAGCCTTATAACCTGTCGCCGGAATTCCCTTTGCAAAAAACAGGAAACTGTTTTCTTTCACATATTGAACAGTGTATTTGTTTCCTTCATCATCCCTTACGCCACAAACGGAAAACGGCACAGTGACCGTTACAATGTCGTCCCTCGTATAACCGAGTGAATTGAAGACAAGCACAGACGGTTCCGGCATCGCAATGTGGGAGGCAATATTGTGCATCTGTTCCTGCGCAAGCGCTTCCCCATTGGCCATAATGCCGGCATATTCCTTGTCCGTGGTTTGGTATACCTCACTGACGCAGCTACCGGGGATAATGTCATGAAACTGATTCAATAAAATGACATCCCAGCCATCTTGAAGTTGCTTTTGCGGATAGTTGCAGCCGAGGTGCTGAGTAAGCGTACTGAGTGTTTCAAGCTGTTCGTAAAGGATTTCGCTTTTTCGATTGTTACGCTTATTTTTCGCACAAGCGGTGTAGGTTCCTCTGTGGTATTCAAAATACAGTTCCCCGTCCCATGTCGGCATCTCAGGCTTGTGAGCTATTTTTTGATACGTGCGGTCAAAGAATTCCGTTTCAAACTCTTGCTTGATTCTGGGCATCCCCGGCATTCCGTACTTGAGCCGCTCGGCATTTTCCAACATTTGCGCTGTTGGGCCGCCGCCGCCGTCTCCATAGCCAAAGAGCATCAAGGTATCTTCCGTCAATTCCTTGTTTTGGAATCTTTTATAGGTTCCTAGCAGCATGTTGGGATTAATATAGCCCGTATACGTTGTTGTGTGATTCTGTTCGCTAAAGGAGATATTCTGTCCCTGATGCTGGTCGAATTCGCAGGTTGTCGGCATAAATACAAAAACTTCGCTTTGGTCAATTCCACGCCAACGGAAAGTGTCGTTGGGAAGCTGATTGGTTTCATTCCAAGCAATCTTGGTCGTCATAAAATAGTTGATTCCGCATTTTTTAAGAATTTGTGGAATAGCCGCACTGTAACCGAACACATCCGGCAGCCAAAGCGATTTGCTCTCCACCCCAAATTCATCCATGAAGAATCGATGTCCCTTTATGATTTGCCTTACAAAGGATTCGCCCGACGGGATGTTGCAATCGGCTTCCAGCCACATGGCACCGTCAATTTCCCAACGGCCCGCTTTCACCTTTTGCTTGATTTTTTCAAACATAGCTGGCTCTTGATCCTTCACAAACTGGTATAAAATCGGCTGGCTGGACATAAACTTGTAATTCGGATGTTGATCCATCAACCGTAGAACGGTTGAAAAGCTTCGGAGAACTTTTTCCTTCGTCTGACTGACGGGCCAAAGCCAAGCAATATCAATATGTGTATGTCCGATGGCACTGACGAGCGGTGCCTGCTCATTGATGTTTGTATAAAATTCTTCTTTGAGAACAGCCTCAGCTGCTTCCATCGAATGATAAAATTCCTTTGAATAGGATACACGCAAATCTAAAACATCCACCGCACCAGAAGTTTTTTGCAGTATGCGACGGCAGTTTTCTGCATCACACAAGGTCAGCACACGCGCAGTCGTTATCGGAGAAGACAAATCATAATAAAAATGTTCCACGACCTTGTCCTTAGTAGCGAGCGCGGTACGAATGACCAAATCCCCGGGAACGGAACCGCTGTACGCTAGGAACGCGACTTCATAGGTCTCACCGGCAACCGCGTGTTCTGCAATCGTGATATGCCTGTGATTCACGTCAACCCCCTGAATGATTTCACCATTCAAATAAAAGAGCATCTGTGGGTTGGTTGCGTCCCACTCTCCCTCGCGACCGGTTGTGACAATAAATTCAACACAGCAGCGGTCAAATTCTTTGGGAATGGTGATGGTCGTTCTGAACCAGCGATGCTGCTTTAGCTTACCCCAAACCTCGTTGGTTTGATAATTTCTCCATTCGGTCGTGGAGCAGGAATATCCGTCTTTTCGATTTTCATCAAAAACTTTGTAGTCCGTAACGGGGATTGACTGGGGATAAATCAATTTTTCGACATCCTGGAGGATTCTTTCCTGTCGCTCTAATTCAAAGTTCATTCTTTCTATCTTCCTGCTTTCTGTGCTCCTATATGCTATAATATAGGTTGCTATAAATTAACACTTTGATTGCTTCTGTAATTTGGCTCTATAAAATAAATAAAGACCTTTACTTGTTCGCCTCCGTGTACTGGCTCTGCATAACATCCCTAATCATCTGGTCAATGATGGTTCCATTATAGTATTGAGCCATTTTTAAGTCCCTTCGTTGAAGTGCCTTAAAGAAGTCCACATGGATCGGCATAGTCTCCGTAAAGGGGCTTTCCATATTCAGTGGAAACTCCCAAAGTTTATCCATAGCACCGCTGATGGACAGAATAAGCTGCTGCATAATCCGGTTGTGAGAATATTCATACACCATATAGTGAAACTTTTTGTCTTCCACATTCTGGTGTTCGCCCCGGTTGTACTTATCCATAATCACAGCCAATATGTTTTGAAGCTTATCAAGCTCTTCATCGGTTATGTTTTTGACTACTAAATTGACGATTTCATGTTCCAATATTTTTCTGGCTTCCAGAACCTCCAGAAGAAGTTCCTTTTCTTTCGTGAACTCCAACTGCGTCAGCAAATCTTGCAAGGAGGAATCCTGCACATAAATCCCTTTACCATTAATAATTTTCAAAATATTTCTGGCTTCGAGCGTTTTGATTGCCTCGCGTAAAGCAGTGCGGCTCACACCCATCATTTCAATCAGCTTCTCTTGTGAAGGAAGTCGATCCCCTGACTGTAAATGTTTGCTTACAATATATTCCCTTATAAATTTAATAATCTCTGACTGTAATGGCATACGCCGAATTCCCATTGCCATGTTATCCCCCATTAACCTGTATGATAGGTTAAATATATCATATATCATATAAATTGTCAATAAACCACTTCGTTTCTATTGGTTCTGCAGTTTAGTATGCTAACATGATATATTAAGAAAGGAAAAACCATACAGCAAAGGCGCTGCAAATTTTTTGCAGCGCCTTTGCTGTATTTCGTTTTATTATAAGATGCATTTTTACAATTGTCAATGGCCAAAAGCAAAACTCCGCGTGTATAAAAAGTGTCACGCTTTTGCCTTTGATGCAAGGTAGGCGGACATTGGCATGAGCATTTTCAGTTTTACTATTTCGTCAGCGGCAAGGCCGTTCTGGAATGCGACCGCAATCTCTTTTACGCCACCACAGGCAGCATTGTTGTAATCAACAGCAATGAACTGCATTATCTGGAGGGCCTTTCTGATGATTTGAGTTTCTACGTCATCCGTATCGACCCCGAATTTCTGTTCAGCAATCAGGTTGATTTGTTACAGACAAAGTATTTTGCTTCACTGGCTCAAAATCGGATTTCTTTTCAAAACCTGATTAAAAATGACGCGGAGGTGTCGGACTGTGTCAAACGAATGATTCACGAGTACTTCTCCCGGCAGACTGGATTTGAACTCGCCATAAAATCATTTGTCTACCAGTTGATTGTTCTGATCTCTTTTGGAACATACAGATTTGAATATCACAGAAACTGCCATACGGTGCGGCTTTGACAGCGTAAATTATTTCAGCCAGCTGTTCCGCAAGTACTACCACACTTCTCCGACCGCATTCAGAGAACATTTGCCGGACGGCTCAACATCGCCGCAACCCTCAGAATGATGGGTTCCTTTCTGCTCACCTGACCGGTGCGGATCTTTTATTTTACTGCCTTATATCTCACGACCGTATATTCCTCTGCAATACGGAACATCGACTTAATCGGTTGTTTTGCCAACTCTGCTTGTGCTTTTTCGATAGTCGGGAACTTATCAAGCATAGTTTCCCACTTATCCCATTCACGGACGCGATACTGTAATACGTACATGATCTTATCCTTTCTCCCCGGATTATCCGCCGGGGAACGGCTGATTCATTTATCTGCTGAATTCAACTAATGTGACGCTATATTTCAGTGGAGCACCGTACGCTGCAATTGCCGGCTTTTCTCTTCCGGTAACGTTGCAAAAATCGTTTATCACTCTTTCCCTGTTTTCGGAAGTATCGCGCAAATTATATCCGCTTTTATCATCACCAAGGAATAAGTCACCGTCGCAATTAATCCCACATTCAATACCTGTTTTTTCGTCTTTTAACCATGTTTCCATTTTAATCGCCCCTTTCTTAATGTGACTATATTATATATCTTGCTCAAGATAGGCGCAAGAGTAACAATTCACAATCTTACGCAAGATTATTTATATACTTTTATCTTGCTCAAGACTTTATAATCTGCTATACTATTTTAGAGGTGATATTATGGCAGGAAAAACAGAGTATAAAAACAAATGGTTAGGGGACCACTGCGATCGGTTCTCTTTGATACTTCCGAAGGATAGCAAGGACAAAATAAAAGCCCACGCAAAAAGCGCAGGCTATGACAGTTTGAACGCTTATATTAATGATCTGATAGAAAAGGATATGCCCGGCAGTAATTAACTGCCGGGCATTTTAAACGCTATTCCGAACCATTTTTCTGTTAAGAAAACTTTCGGATTATTTGGTGCGGGTGGTCGGACTTGAAACCGGAAATTCGATTTCAGCACAATGCAGTGAACGTCAACAAATGGCGGTGTTATGCGGTTTCTTATAGTTTCAATTTTGCCATCATTGGTAGTCAAAAGCCGGTTTTTGTAGGGATAAACCCCAAGATTCAGAGAGAGGAGAGCAGCCACTTCCAACATTGGGACGCTGACTCAATATAATAATAAACGTTTCAAAATCGTAGTAGTACCCGCGATACAGGAAAGGATTCCGTGCTCCGATAGTATCAGCCATTGAGCCGGTTGTACTTAAAAGCTTTCGTTATTACCGAGATGACGCGGGTGACAGAACTTGAAAGCGAAATCAGGCTACCTCAATATCGAAATAGTCCTTCCATATTCTAACTAACCTTTGTCCATAGCCCCTTAAAGGGAAAATCCGGGTATACAAGTCTCCATACTTGTTCACAACTTTTACATTTATACCACTCCTCAGAAAAATCGGCATATCTGTTTGTAACAGGTATGAGAATCAGCTCACCTTCATCAACTGAATTTTTGATGTATTCTTTAAATCTTTGGAATTCATTTAGAGACGAAAAACCTTTAATCTCATATAGCGTTTGACATATACAATCTATTTTATTAATCATGACGGATTCACCCCCTGAATATATATCTGAATTCCCCCACCCACTAATCCACCTTGTGGAGACTTCCGTGACAGGTTTTCAAAGCCTGTTCTGCTGTGGTAGCTAGGGTTCCGACATCGAGAATGGAATAAAAAGATAAAGGACGGTCACTACTGAAGTGAACCAGTAAAAGCGGACATTAGCAACCCCCCCAATCGTAGGATAACAACTACGATTGGGGGGGTGACATTGGGTAAAAGAAGATATACAAAGATTCAGAAACTGCTTCCGAAAATAAAAAAATTCCAGTGGCAGGAAAAGCCCAAAAGAAAAGCCGCTATGCAGAGCTATTGATATGTCAGTAACTGGTTATTCTGAATCCTATATTAACTCTATGATCAAAGGAGAATTTTATACCCTTGCATAAGAATAGAGCGGCCAGGTTTTAGCTTATCGAAAATATTGCCAAAATGGGACAAATCTTAAATTGAATCTAGAAATTCATTGACATACAATAATGCAGCGCCTGTTGCCACAACTGCGTGTGAACATTTTCCAATGTGAATATAGTCGCGTTGCTCGGGAAAAGAGCACTTCTCATGAACAAGTTTATTTAATTTGTAAAAGTCGCTTTCATTAAAGTAGGGAGTAATATGGCCTCCTAATATGACTTCATAATCAATCAGCATATGCATATTGTTAATAGCGGTTGATAGATAATCAAGATACCGATCCCACCTGACTGCCTGATCAGATTTTCCTGAATGCAGAGCGGCAAAAAAGGAATCCAGATCTTTATCACCACCAATTAATGCATCAGCAGAGCAATATGCTTCAAGGCACCCTTTTTTGCCACAATAACATGGGCGACCGCCAGGTTCCAAAACCATATGTTCAATAAGGCCGCTTCCGATTCCCTGCCCTCTATGGAGGGCAGAGTTAATAACGACCGCTCCGCCCAAATTCTTACTCAAAGCAAGATAGATTGCGTCCGTGATATCTCTGGAAAACCATAGCTCCGCGAATGCGGCCGCTTCGGAATCATGAATTAAACGGCAGGGATAATCGATATATTTGCTGAAATCTTCAAGGTGAGCGCCGGTACAGCCCAATATGGGGCTGTATGTAATAAACAGGCCATCCGGCGCAACAAGTCCCTGAACAGCGATACCGACCCCTAGTATTCGCTTGTCCGCAATACGCATGGAGAGGACAAAAGAATTTACAAAATCACCCAACTGGCGATAGTATTCAGGGGTGTTTGCATAGAAAAGATCAATTCGACTTTCTTTAAGGATAGAGCCGTAGATATCTACAGCGATAATCCGTATCTGATTTTTAAGCACCTCAATACCAAAACCAATCCGGCTTTTACGGACACAACTAATCACTTGGGGCTTTCGGCCACCTGATGACTCAAAACGTCCGTTTTTTTCTATAAGCTGCATCTGTTCCAATTCCTTTAAGCATTGGGTGACGGGTGGGAGGCTCAATTGTAACTTAGCGGCAATATCCTGCTTTGCAATTTTTTGTTCCGCATAGATAAGTTTAAAAATATTGCTTCGATTAATTCTTTTAAGTTCCGCTGTTGTTGCTTTTTTCATTTGTATTCCTTCTAGTTATGATAATATACTTTTACTAACGTACTTATTATATAATAAAAATGTGAAAAAGAAAAGGCCTGAAATTTTATTGAACTTTATTTAATATGTCTAAAACTATATATGATTATTAGGCATATTCAGTATTGTATTTTATAAAAAAACCAATTAATATATACGTATACTTATGCAAACAATATTTGCAATAGTATATTTTGTAACTTACGAAACCAGAAAGGAATTCTAGAATGAAATCTGCAATTTTTTACGGAGTAAAGGATCTGCAAGTGAAAGAGACCCAAATCCGTGAGCCGAGGCATAATGAAGTCACAATTCGCGTCAAGTCATGCGGCGTTTGCGGCACCGATTTACATATCTTCTCTGGAGCAGAGGGCGCAGCAACGTGTACACCACCGACAATATTAGGACATGAATTTTCCGGAATTATTTCGGAAGTGGGATCAGATATAACTGAATTTCATCCGGGAGACAGAGTGTGCGTTGACCCTAATGACATGTGCGGAGAGTGCTACTACTGTAAAACTGGCAGCGCGCATTTTTGCGAGAATATGATAGGAATCGGCACCACAACTGATGGCGGATTCGCCGAATATTGCACTGTGAACCAAAAGCAGGTTTATAAAATGGGGGAAGAGATGTCCTTCGAAGAAGGAGCCATGGCAGAGCCCATCTCCTGTTGTCTGCACGGAATTGATCTCACCGGAATAAAGGCCGGGGATACGGTGATGATTATAGGTGGTGGAACAATCGGGCAAATCATGCTTCAGCTTGCCCACAACTGTGGTGCCTCCACGCTGATTATGGTGGAGCCCATTCATGAAAAAAGGGAACTGGCCATGAAGCTGGGGGCAGACATTGCCATTGATCCATTCCATGAAAGTGTGCCTGATGTATTGCAAAAATACGCAATCCAGAATGTCAACGCGACGATTGAATGTGTGGGTTTAAAAAGCACCATGATCGATGCAGTCCAATATGCAGGAAAGGGCGGCACCGCTATGCTGTTTGGCCTGTCGGATCCTGTCTGCCAAATCCCGCTTGCACCGTTTGATCTTTTCAAAAGGGAAGTTTCGGTCAAAGCCTCATTTATTAACCCTTATACGTATCAGAGGGCGGTTGACCTATTAAAAGCGAAGAAAATCAATGTAAAGGATTTGATCACTGATACGTTGTCGCTATCAGATATCCAGTGTGTTTTTACAGACGATGCTTACCGCAAAAGCGGCAAAATCATTATTAAGCCTTGAATTTTTTGAATGGAGTATTATAGCAGATGTTTGATGTAGTATCTCTTGGGGAGCTTTTAATCGATTTTACTCCCAGCGGTAAAACCGAGGCGGGCAATACACTTTATGAACAGAATCCGGGTGGAGCGCCAGCCAATGTGACTGCGGCGGTCAGCAAGCTCGGAGGAAAGTCCGCTTTTATCGGTAAAGTCGGCAGCGACGCCTTTGGACGGTTTTTAAAAGAAACTTTAATCAAGAACGGGATTGATACCGCAGGTCTCAGGATAGCGGTTGACGATGCTGCGACGACACTGGCCTTTGTTCATCTTGATGACAAAGGCGACCGAAGTTTCAGTTTCTATAGGTCACCCGGTGCGGACACCACGCTGGAGACCGAGGAGCTGGACTTTAAATTAATCGATTCCGCCAAAATCTTTCATTTCGGTTCGCTGTCTCTTACTGCGGATCCCGCAAGGTCAGCGACCCTTGTGGCGGTAAAATACGCAAAACAAAAAGGCAGCATGATCTCCTACGATCCCAATCTCCGGTTGGCACTATGGCCCGATGCCGAAACGGCAAAAGCAGGGATACTTGCAGGTCTGCAGTACGCCGATATTCTGAAAATTTCCGAGGAGGAACTTGCTTTTATCACCGGCACAACCGATTATGAGCGAGGCAGCAAGATACTCTGCGACAAGGGAATCCGGCTCGTGGTCATCACCTTGGGACCGGAAGGCTGTTTTTACAGGTACAAGCACGGTGTGGGGCACATAACCACCTATGACACAAAAGTCGTCGACACGACAGGATCAGGCGACGCATTTACCGGAGCGATGCTTTACAGCCTTGCAAAACGAAAAAAATCACCGGAAGATATTCATAACCGTGATATGATTGCAATTTTGACATATGCGAATGCGGCCGGGGCATTATGCGCCTCCAAACGCGGCGCCATTCCTGCTATGCCGGGAAAGCAGGAAATTCAGGAATGCATGAGAGCAACAATGAAATTGGTAAGATAACTGATTGAAGTTGGGGGCTATACACCGCCCCGCTATATTTAGATATTTATTGAATGAAGGAGATGTATTATGTTTCTGAAAAAAAAGGTCATGCCGGCGGAGTCTGGCAAAACGTCTGAAAAAAGCAAGTTTTTCTCGGTGAAGAATGCTACTTTTATGCTGGTCATCGCGCTGCTTATCTGTTTTATCAGCGCGTTGGGGTCAAGTCTGGTTAAATCAGGCGGGGGCTCTATCACCGTAAAGCAATTGCAATGGGAGACGCCGTCAGGTCACATGCAGAGTGCCCAACTCTTTATTCCCACAAACGCAACAAAAGGCACCCCCGCCCCTGCGGTTGTAGTCGTCCATGGCTGGAACTCCGCCAAAGAAGTAATGACCCCGAATTATGTCGAGCTCTCGCGCAGAGGCTATGTTGTGCTTGATATCGATATGTACGGTCATGGAGACTCGGATGACATTACTAAAGATACCTGGTTTGATGATGACAACAATGCCAACGGCGTTTACGATGGCGTCAAGATGCTGGCCACCCTGCCTTTTGTTGATACCTCGAAAATCGGTATTCTTGGCCATTCAAACGGAGCCTACTCCTGCAATGTGGCAGTTATGCTGGACAACAAAGCGCCCAAGCAGCTAATCTCCTCCGTGTTTCTTGAAAGCAACGATGCATTCTACACCGAAGCGGGACTATATGCCAAATTTTATAATGCATCGGATAAGAATTTCACGAACGTGTACGGAAACCGTAACGTTGGAATCGTCGCCGATAAGTATGATGAGTGCTTTTTCCGGGTTCTTTATCCTGACGGAACACTCACCGCGCCGCGCGATTATATCAATCAGCCGGTTGCCCAGTCCTTCCTGAACTTTGGCAAGGATCCCACTGGGCTTGCAAAACGGACCAACGATACAATGTATACGGAAAACATTAATGGCAAGGATGCCATAAGAGTCGTTTATACGCCGACACTCATCCATGCCTGGGCCTTTATGTCCTCAAAAGTAACCAGCGAATGCGTTGAATTTTTTCAAAAATCCTTTCCCGCTCCGAACCCCATAGTGTCCGGCAATCAAATCTATCAAGTGAAGATATTCTTTGAAACAATCGGTCTCATCGGTTTCTTCATGTTCCTTGTGAATTTCATCCTGGTCATGCTGAAAACAAAATTCTTCGGCGTTCTGAAGACTGACCGACCGATGCAGTTGAGAGAAGTCGACCGAAAGGGAAAATCCTGGCTGTGGTGGGGGCTCTCGTTAAGCGCACTGTTTTCCGCGATCTCCTTCTTGATTGTTTGGATATTAGGTCAAGTATTTGAGCCTGCTTTTTTCAATCAGAACCAGCCGTGGGTGTTGGGTATATGGTCATTAGTCAACGGCTTGTTTACCCTGCTTATTTTAATATTAAATTACCGCAGATACGCTAAACCTAATGGGCTTAATCTGTACGAACAAGGCGTTTTCATGAGCAAGGATAAATTGGGGAAGAGTATCCTGCTCGGCGTGCTGGCGGCAGTCTGCACATACTCGCTCGTATTCCTTTCCAATTACTTCTTTACGACTGATTTTCGCTTCTGGGAAATTGCAGTCAGACCTTTCACTGCGGATAAGATTCCTGATATCCTTAAATTCATGCTGCTCTTTGTGGCTTTCTACGTAATCAACTCCATTGCCATGAATGTTTTCAATTACATAAAGATTGGCAAGAAAGAGTGGGTCAACACCCTGGTGATGTGCATCTTCAATGTTCTTGGCGTGCTTATTTTATTCATCATCTTTTACGGCTGCTTCCTTACAACGGGGCTTTTACCCACTGATCATTTTGCGTGGGGCGTGGGCACCTTGGTTATGTGGGCCTACCCTGTTGTATTCCTCCTTCCGATCGGAACCGTCATAAACCGCATCATCTATAAGCAGACGCGTAACCCGTATATCTCAAGTATTGCTTTCGCTCTCATTGTTACCACTATGACATGCACCTTTACACTGAGCTGGTTATGACGGAAAATTAGACATTCGCTCGTGTAACGTTTATTTGGAATCCCTTTTGGCATTGGTACGCTCACTGCTGTTTTTGTGTGTTCCTCTTTACTATCCGTCAAACAAGCGGTGAGCATTTCTTTTTTATCTTGATTGTAAATATTTGTTTTTAGGAGTTGTTTATATGGGCATTATCGAAAAAATGAGACTAGACGGAAAAAAGATTCTTGTCACTGGCGGAGCCCGGGGAATTGGGAAAAGTATAGCAACGGCGCTGTGCGAAACAGGGGCTGATGTGGCGATTATAGACCTTGACATTATCGAAGCGCAAAAGACCGCCGAAGCACTTGCTGCGGCCAATGGCGTGCAAACCATGGCAGTAAAGACCGAAGTTACCGATCCAAAACAGGTCGATCAGATGATCGAAACGGTCCTTGAAAGGTTTGGAGGACTGGATGTGGCTTTCTGCAACGCGGGAATCTGCATGAACATCCCCGCCGAGGAAATGACCTATGATGCGTGGAAAAAAGTCATTGACATCAATCTATCCGGTGTTTTCCTCACCGCGCAGGCTGCCGGCAAGGTAATGCTCCATAATGGCGGAGGCTCAATCATCAACACAGCCTCCATGTCAGCCCACATAGTTAACGTACCACAGCCACAGTGCTCCTACAATGCTTCCAAGGCCGGAGTCATTCAGCTTACTAAATCGCTGGCAGTGGAGTGGGCAACCCGTAAGGTTCGCGTAAACTGCATCAGTCCGGGATATATTGGTACCGATCTGACACTCGAATCACCATC
>Ga0366774_1117_pt1 | contig 12406 bp, 12 predicted proteins | sample BONcelHN113001D9_FD_207068 | JGI IMG/M metagenome (GOLD analysis project Ga0366774, IMG submission 207068) | Enriched cells from coal bed in the Powder River Basin, Montana, United States - BONCAT cells N11 rep2 HSBNCT.N11.300.1.D9 ...
TTGCCCTGCAGGATCATGTGGATCTTTGCCATTACAATAACTCCTCTTTGTTGGGGACGGGGTTGTAGGTAAAACCCGCCATCGGCAACGGCATGATGCGCTCCGGTGCAGTTTCGGTACTGCTTTGCGGCAGCGGTCGCGCGGTGGCCGGCGCAGAGGAGGCCGGTTTGATCGGACTGGCCGCCGCGTGGTCCTGCAACGGGCCAAGGACCCGCTTGACGTAGTTGAGGAAGGTTTTGTAACTCAAATCGATGCGGCCGGTCTCATGCAAGTTTTCCCAGACGGTCTTAACCGCATAGCCGGCGTCGATGGCCACTTTGACGTCGTCGTGCACGGCCATGAAGGCGACGAGGTTCCTGTCGGACCGGGCCAGCCCCCGGCGTTCAATCCATTGTGCGAGCTGGTCTGGATAGTTCTTACCCATGGTGCTTTTCCTTTTAAAAAAGGCCGCGTCGACGGCCGTGATCAATGCCCCTGTTTCACTGCACTGCCGAGCGCTTTTGAGACGTCTCACGAACCGCGAGCCGTAACAAAGCGGTCCTTGGGTTGCCCGGCGCTTCTCTTTAACTTCCCTGCGCTTCATTGAGTTTTCCTCGGCTTTCCCCAAGCTTTTCCCGACCTTCTAAAAGCTTCCTTGGACTTTCTCTAGGCTTCCCTGTGTTTTCCTGTAACTTTCCCCACCTTTGCCCAACTTGCTCCGGCCTTTTCTCGGTGTTTCCCTCACTATCCCCGGCTCTTTTTTTGAGCCGTTCAGGCTTCCTTAAGCTTCCTTAAGCTTTCCTCGTGTTTCCCATGACTTTCGCCGGTTGTCCCCAAGCCGCTTTGGCATTTCCCATGGCATTCCTATGCTTCTTCACGCTTCTTCAAGCGCTTCCCTGGGTGTTCCTATGGTTCCTTCAGCTTCTTTAGGCGTTTCCCTTGGCCTGCCTATGCCTCTTTCCGCTTCTTTAGGACTCCCTGCAGCTTTGCCCGGCTGTCCCAGGATTTCTCTACATCGCCTCTGGTACTGCGTCCAATCTTCTCTGGCGTTTCCCAAGTTGGATTAGAGATTTCAATGCGTTGGTCGTTCCTTATATCGAACCGATGTATGGAAAATTTTGAGAAAAATCAGTTCTTCAAACCCGGCGAAGGCGGTATGATCGGCCGAAAATGAAGGGGAAAAGGCGGGCAGGATATGTGAAGCGCACCAGCCCTGTTTTCGACCCGATCCTTGTGAAACGCCATGATGAATGCGCCGCAGCAAGCAACACGCAAGCAGTCGGCATGTGCACTTCAAACGGCGACAGGTGGAAAGTGCATGGCAGCCTGGGTGCACTCTGTCGCGCTGAAGGACATCGTGACTGGCGTGGCAAATCACACGCGAGCGCACGAGTGGAAGCAGAGGACTAGCAGCCAGATTGGTCTGGTGGAGTGGCACAAGCGCTGCTGTCGTCGTTGGGTGCTGGTGGCATCTGCAGATAACCGGTGAGCTAAACGCCGAGCAGTCAGCTGGTTCGCTCGATTTTTATCCGCACAAAGCAACATTGACGTGATGATCGCTAAACACGTGCCGATGCAGTCGGTTGCCAAAAGCAACTTTGCCAGCCTGGTCGCCTACCTGTGCGATACGCAGCGCAAAGAGGAGCGGCTCGGCTGGACCGCCGTGACGAACTGCGTCAGTGCCACGCCGGAGGCCGCGGCGCGCGAAGTGCTGGCCACCCAGGCCCGCAACACCCGCGCCAAGTCCGACAAGACGTATCACCTGATCGTCAGCTTTCGACCCGGGGAACAGGTCGATGAAGCCACTTGCCGGGCGATCGAGGCGCGCCTGTGCGAGGGCCTGGGACTGGGTGTGCATCAGCGCGTCAGTGCGCTCCACCATGACACCGACAGCCTGCACCTGCACGTTGCGATCAACAAGATCCATCCAACGCGCTACACGATCCACAACCCCTACTATGACCACCCGAAACTGGGCCAACTGTGCACCGAGCTGGAACGCGAGTATCGCCTGGCACCAGACAATCACTGCGCCCGGCAATGCGGCGCGGCATGCCGCGCCGCGGATATGGAGCGGCATAGCGGCTTGGAAAGCCTGCTGGGCTGGATCCGGCGCGAGTGTCAGGATGCGATCCAGGCAGCGCAGTCGTGGCCCGACTTGCACAGCGTGCTGCAAGTCCACGGCTTGGCACTGCGTGAGCGCGGAGCGGGCTTTGTCATCGTGGCAGCCAATGGAACAGCCGTCAAAGCGTGCTCGATCGACCCGGCATGCTCCCGGCCGAAGCTGGAAGCGCGCCTTGGCGCCTTTGCGCCTGCCCAGGCCAGCCGGTCGGTCGAGCCGCCCGCGAAGACCTATGCCAAGCAGCCGCTGCCCTGCCGCATCGATACCACAGCCTTGTATGCCCGGTATCGGCAGGTGCAGCAGCAGGCGGGGGCGCGCGGCACAGCCGAACGGGCAGCCGCCCGTGCCAGCAAGGAGCGGCAGATCGAGGCGGTCCAGCAGCGCGCCCGGCTCAAGCGCGCCAGCATCAAGCTCTTCACCGGACCAGGCCTGGCCAGGCGGATGCTGTACCGGGGGACCAGCAAGACGATGCGGGACGCGATTGACAAGATCCAGGAAAATTACCAAAAGCAGCGCGAAGCGATTACCAGCAGATACCAGCGGCGCACTTGGTTGGACTGGCTGCGCGCGCAAGCCATTGCCGGCGACCGCCAAGCCCTTGCGGCACTGCGGGCACGCGCCGTTGCGCCCCGGTTGCCGGGCAATACCGTGGGCGGGACGGCACGCGTCGGCGGCGCGCCAGCGCCCAAGACATGTGACAACATCACCAAGAACGGCACCGTGATTTATCGCTTTGGCGCGACGGCGGTGCGCGATGACGGCGACAAGCTCACGGTGTCGCGGGGCGCCACGGAAGAAGGCTTGCAGGCGGCGTTGCGCATGGCGATGCAGCGCTATGGTCCGCTTCTGCGGGTGGGCGGCACAGTGGAATTCCGGGCGCAGGTGGTGCAAGCAGCAGTTGGCGCCAGGCTCGCGGTCCGGTTCGACGATGCCCTGCTCGAACACCGGCGTCGCACCCTACTCGAGCAAGCCGCTGACCAGATTGGCCACCGTGATCAAGCAGAAGCGCTGCGGCGCCAGTCCCCGATGCAAAGCCGCCTGGAGCGCTATGGCCTGACGGAGACGGGGATGCGACGTGGCAGCGGCCGGCATCGGACCGGCCCGTAGACCCCTTGCGAGTGCGGCGCCGCTGCATGGACAGCGCTGGCAGGGATATCAGCCAACAGACATCGGGCAAATGAGAGGTCCTTGCAATGTTGATGTACAGCAGAAGGCGTTGACACCTTCTTTATAGCGACTATAAATGGAGTTTAATCAGCATGGCCAGGCCGGTGTCGTTGGCGCCAGCCATGGAAAGGCAAGCCTGATGGGCGCGATCGGGCCAGGGGCGCCATCGTGAATGGGCCAATCGATGGCACACGTGGCGCATGCGCATCAGGATCACCATGCGCTGGGCGCCTGGTACTCTCCGAGTGTCGCCAAGAAGTTGGATGAGGAAAAGCGCATGAAGGATCGCTTCAACAATGCAGTCGGACCGCAAGTACGCGCCAGGAAGACGGGCCCCGGGCGCATGGTACCCGCCCTGGCTGCCCTGTCACTCGGGAGCGGACTGCAGACGGCAACGCAATCCTTTGCCGGGCAGTTCGCGTACCAGGCGGCGCTGGGCCCGCATATCGATCGGATCTATCCGCCCTGGGGCATCTTGCAATGGGCCGCCAAATGGCACGCCCATTATCCGGAGGCCTTCGTGCAGGCCGGTAGTGCCGGCATCGTGGTGTCGAGTGTCGGCCTGCTCGGACTGGTGCTGGCGAAGATGGTGGCGGCAAGCGCATCCAAGGCCAACCCCTACCTGCATGGGTCAGCCCGGTGGGCCAATATCGCCGATATCCGCGCTGCCGGCCTCATTCCCCGGCGACGCGCCTTCTTCGACACGCCGGCCGGCAAGGAACCTACGGCCGCTGGCGTGTATGTCGGCGCCTGGGTCGACCGGCATGGCAGGCAGCATTATTTGCGCCACAACGGGCCGGAGCACGTGCTGTGCTATGCACCCACCCGTTCAGGCAAGGGCGTGGGCTTGGTGGTGCCGACACTGCTGTCCTGGAGCGAGAGCGTATTTGTGACGGATTTGAAGGGAGAACTCTGGGCATTGACGGCCGGCTGGCGCCAGCAGCATGCCAATAATCGGGTGTTGCGGTTCGAGCCGGCGGCCGGCAGCGGCAGCGCCTGCTGGAACCCGCTGGACGAAATCCGCCAGGGCACCGAGCACGAAGTCGGCGATGTGCAAAACCTTGCCATGCTGCTGGTCGATCCCGACGGCCGTGGACTCGAAACCCATTGGCAAAAGACTAGCCAGGCGCTTCTAGTCGGCTTGATACTGCACGTGCTGTACAAAGCTAGGGCGGAAGACACCGCCGCCACCCTGCCCCAGGTCGATGCGATGCTGGCCGACCCGGACCGCGACATCCGCGAGTTGTGGATGGAAATGGTCACCTATGCACACCTCGGCGACCACAACCATCCGGTGGTCGGGTCCGCCGCGCGCGACATGCTGGACCGGCCCGACGAGGAAGCCGGCTCGGTGCTGTCGACGACAAAATCCTACCTGGCCCTGTACCGCGATCCGGTCGTTGCCCGCAATGTCGCCAGGTCGGATTTCAAGATCCGTGACTTGATGCACCATGATTGGCCGGTCAGCCTGTACGTGGTGACGCAGCCCAACGACAAGGCGCGCTTAAAGCCTCTGGTACGGGTGCTGCTCAACATGGTGGTGCGGCTCCTGGCCGACCGGACGACGTTCGCCAACGGCCGTCCGGTCGCCCATTACCGGCACCGGTTGCTGATGATGCTCGACGAGTTTCCCAGCCTGGGCAAAATGGACATCCTGCAAGAATCCCTGGCGTTCGTGGCGGGCTACGGCATCAAGTGCTACCTGATTTGCCAGGACATCAATCAGATCAAGAACCGGCAGACCGGGTACGGCCCGGACGAGAGCATTACCTCGAATTGCCACATCCAGACTGCCTATCCGCCGAACCGGGTCGAGACCGCCGAGCACTTGTCAAAACTGACTGGCCAGACGACTGTGACAAAGGAACAAATCACGGTCAGCGGCCGGAGAACCAGCGCCCTGCTCGGCCAGGTGTCGCGCACGGTCCAGGAAGTACAGCGGCCCTTGCTGACCACCGACGAATGCCTGCGCATGCCGGGGGCGGTCAAGAACGAGCACGGCGATATCACCGAGGCGGGCGACATGGTGGTGTACGCGGCTGGCTATCCAGCGATCTACGGCAAGCAACCACTGTATTTCAACGACCCGGTGTTCCAGGCACGCGCGGCCATTCCGGCGCCGAAGCACAGCGACGCGCTGCCACGGATCGGCGCGGGTCATGTTGACGGGATGATGGTGCGATGACGGCCTGGACACAAACCATCATCACCGGCACGAGCGTGGGCGGCATCGCGCTGTTGCTGGTCGGCGCGGCATGCCAAGTCGCCGGCGCGCGGGTGAACACCAGCAAAAGTATTCCGGTGGGGCTCTACTGGACAACGAGCGCCCCGATGGACAAAGGCGCTTATGTGTTGGTGTGCCCGCCGGATGCGGAGGTGTTCAGGCAGGCCAGGGAGCGCGGCTACATCGGCGCCGGCTTCTGCCCGGGCGACTACGGGTACTTGATGAAGCAGGTCGCCGCGACGCAACGCGACACCGTGACCGTCACTGTCGAGGGGGTACGCATCAATGGCGACGTATTGCCGCTGAGTGCGCCCCGCCAGGCGGACAGGGCCGGGCGCCCGCTGGCGCGCTACGAGGCGAACGACTTTGTATTAGGGCAAGAAGATGTCTTGCTGATGTCCGATCGCAGCGCCACCTCGTTCGATGGGCGGTATTTCGGCCCCGTCAGCCGGTCCCAGCTTCAGACCGCGATCAAGCCGATCCTGACCTGGTAGTCAATGCGCAAGGAGGCATGCGATGACGCAGCAAGACTGGATTTTCCCAAACGATGCACTCCCCTCCGATGCAGCAAGCGCGGCAGCGGCGCTGCGCGAGAAACTGACCGACATCCTGACCCCCGGATATGAAGCCGAGTTCGATCCCAACGAAGCCGAGGAGGCAGGCGCGTTTGCCGAAGGCGCGCTAAGCGTGGAGGACGCGGCCGACAGCTGTGTGGATTTGGACGACGCCAGCGCAGCAGCGTCGGGCACCGAGCGGGAGGCATCATGATGGCAAAGATCAACCAGCCGTTTCATGAAGCGGTGGCGGAAAAGCTGATCCGGCAGCTGCAACAGGGCACCGCCCCCTGGCAAAAGCCGTGGCAGCCGGGCGCCCTGCTCCCGATGAACCCGGTCACCGGCAAGCGCTACCAGGGCATCAATGCAATCCAGCTCATGAGCGAGGGCCATGAGGATCCACGCTGGATGACGTATAAGCAGGCGGCGGCCATCGGCGCCCAGGTTATCAAGGGCGAGAAAGGCACGCCGATCCAGTATTGGAAATTCAGCGAAGTGCACGCCAAAACAGACGCGCTTGGCAACCCGGTACGCGATGCGCAAGGCCGGCAAGTCAACGAAGAAGTGCCGCTGGAGCGACCCCGGGTCTTCCTGGCGATCGTGTTCAACGCATCGCAGATCGACGGCCTGCCGCCGGTGCCGCCACGCGCGGCACCGGATTGGCAGTTCCTGGACCGGCCAGAACGGATTCTGCAGGCTTCTGGCGCCACCATTCGTCACGCCGCACACAGCGGAGCATACTATCAGCCCGCCACGGACACGATTCACTTGCCCGACAAGGCCCGGTTTGCAAGCGCTACCAATTACTATGCGACTGCGCTGCATGAACTGGGCCATTGGACCGGCCACGCCTCCCGCTTGAACCGGGATCTGGCGCACCCGTTCGGCAGCGTCGGTTATGCCAGGGAAGAACTGCGGGCGGAAATTGCCAGCATGATCCTGGGCAGCGAACTGGGCATTGGCCATGACCCTGCGCAGCATGCAGCCTATGTCGCCTCCTGGATCAAAGCGTTGCAAAAGGATCCGCTCGAAATTTTCCGGGCAGCTGCCGAGGCCGAAAAAATCCAGCGGTTTGTGCTTGGCCTCGCACAGACGCAGCACTTGCAACAAGCCAGCGGACAAACACGGGTGCCCGAAATGCAACCAAGCGACCCGTCCCGGCTGCAAAGCGCCGAGGCCAGCCTGCAGGCAGGGGACGAGCACCGCTTGGCTGCCGCGCTGGCAGGCCGGCAGCCTGAACGCGTTGTCTTGCAGGACACCCACATCCGCGATGTGGAAAGCCTGGCCACCGCGCAAGCGGCACGCCACGCAAAACCAGCCGCCCCGGGAGAGCCCATGCGCGCTAAGACTTACCTCGCTGTCCCATTCGAGCAGCACCAGGAAGCCAAGGCATTAGGGGCGCGGTGGGACCGCCGGCAGCAATCCTGGTACGTCCCTGCCCATCTCGATGCTACGGCCTTTGCAAGCTGGCTGCCGGCACCGGATGCCCCGGTCGCCGGTCCGCCGCGACCGGCCCAAGCAGAACTGGTGCAGGTGCCCCTCGCCGAGCGGGTTTACCTCGCGGTACCCTATACCGAGCGGGCATTGGCGCGGGCGGCGGGTGCCGTATGGGACAAGGGCGCGAAGTCGTGGTATGCCGGTCCGAATGCAGACATGCAACGGCTCGATCAATGGCGGCCGGAGAACCTCGTGCACCAGCAAGGCCCGGCCATGCATCCACGGGAAGAGTTTGCAGCAGCGCTGCGCGCGCATGGCTTAGTGGTAGAGGGGGAACACCCGATCATGGATGGCCATAAACACCGGATTGCCGTGCAGGGCGGCAAACGCGGCGCGCGCGATGGGTTCTATGTCGGGCACCTGGACGGGCATCCCGCCGGGCGCATTATCAATTACAAGACGGGCACCGACGAAACCTGGCAGAGCAAGGGTTATGTACTGGCCCGCGAGCAAGCAACGGCACTGCATGCACAGGCAAGCGCCAAGCGGCAAGCGCGTGATGCGGTGCTGGCCCAATTACACGAATACACGGCGCAACGGCTTTGCCGGAAAATAGCCGAATTGGTGCCGATGCCGCAGCCCACACCCTATTTGAAACGCAAGGGCGTGGCGCCGCAGCCGGGCATCTTCACCGACCGCGAAGGCGAAGTCACGTATGTGCCCGGCATCGATGCCGACGGCAAGCTGTGGACGATGCAAACGATTGCGGCAGACGGCACCAAGCGGTTTGCCAAGGACAGTCGCAAGGAAGGCTGTTTTCATGTGATCGGCGGCATGCCGGCGCTGACGCACGCCCCGGCGCTGGTCATCAGCGAGGGCTATGCGACGGCGAGCAGCTTGTCGCAGACGCTGGGCTTTGCAACCGTTGCTGCGTTCGATGCAGGCAACCTGGTGCACGCAGCCAAGGCCCTGCAAAAACGCTTTCCCGACAAACCGGTCGTCATTGCCGGCGACGACGACCGCCACCTGGAACTGACCCATGGCAAAAACCCTGGCAGAACGAAGGCGCAGGAAGCGGCCGCTGCAACCGGCGGCCACTTGCTGTTGCCGATTTTTGCGCCTGGCGAAGGCAGTTATCTGAGTGGCCTTGCGCCCGTCACGCCAGAAAAATACCGCGCGCATCATCGTACCGGCATCGGCTTGAGTAAAACGCAGCTTGCCGCGCTCGAGCAGATGAAGCGGCATACCGACTTCAACGACCTCGCCACCCGTAGCCGATTGGGCAAGGACGCCATTGACCGGCAAGCGCGTGCATTTGTCAGCGATGTGATTCACCAGCACGCGGTGCGTGCCGAGCAGCACCAGCGGCATGGGCACAGCGACGAGCTGGTTCTGGTACAGCAACCGCGACAAAGAGGCACGGCGAAGGTCCGTTAGCCATGCCGGGCCGGCGCGCAAAACGGTGACAACCGGGAAGAAGCTTCCTATCGCGCGCATACGCCAGTCGTGGCCTTGCTTCGCCGCCATCGGGGAAGCCATCCGTGTCCAACTCCGCCAGCGGATTGGCATTCCCGGCTATGCCGGAGTAGCCCGACGAAGACATTGGCCAAGCTCGTCAACTACCCATCCGAGAAGACCGCACGCGCAGAAAACAAGAGCCCCTGATACACGACGCGGAAGCGAATTGCCGAAAGCCTGGAGCCACTGACCGGCGTGGCGCGATCGCCTACTACGTGAAGAGGAAGCGCTTTGGGTGATGGACGTTGATGACGCTGCGTGGCGCGCTCGGCGCCGCGTTCTATTCGGAACAAACGAAGGGGCTCGCACGGATCCCTGCCCCCACCCGTTGGCAGCAGCGGGGGCGCGCACGGCTTTTTTTGCTGACGGGTGTCCAATCGAAAGGCGTGCTCGAAAAACAGGCAGAAGTTACTCACAAAATCGGTGTGCAACATTGTGGATATCTCGCCTGTATTCTCCTTAAGTGCTTGTTTATAAGGTGAAATATTCGCTTGCTCAAAAAGCGGTGTGGCCACGTTGTACACAGCCCTTTCCATCGCCCTGTCCACAGGAAACGCCTACGCGCGATACACAGGTCATGCACAGCATTCGCCATCGATAAGGGCGAATGGCGTTGCAGGGGGATGTTGTAACGGCTATCCAAGCCGCAGGGACGCTTGTTCCCGTAAAGGCTCACCTTGATAAAGCTAGGCGATCCATCCGCTCTCCGAAGCTTTTGTCCGTGCTTTGAAATACTCCGTCAGGATAACGTGGTGGTGTTCGGCAGAAACCGTTGGCCAATGCGGTGACATTAGCGTGCGCACACCCGTGGAAGGGGATATGGGACATCGAAAAGGGAGAGTGACCCATTTCATCTCAATCGCGAACAAAAGGACATGAGTGCCAAAGTGGTGTAGCCATGGCGGGGTAGCCTCCAGCGAAAACAGCAGTGAAGGCAAAGGTGAGACTGTTCACGTAGAAGCTCACCTTTGCCAAGCAGCGCGATGGTGCGCGTTCCAGAAACGGCAGTCAGGCGTTCAGGTGCAACGGCACGCAACGGAAGGATGGTACTGGAGGCCCAGGCCCGAGGCGCCGGTTAAGCGCAGCGCGCATGACAGCAAGGGACCAGATCCACGCGGCGTATTCAACAAGATGCGCGCTCTATGCCAGTTGGCATTTCAGTGCAGGCGCTTGATGGGGACCACGACTGTGCATCCTGCGTAGGAGGGCTGAAAAGGCAGGCATACGGAAGTTAAAACGAATTAACGGCAAACGCCGTTTGCCAATCGCGTGAACACGCCCCGGCAGCCTGCCTATTGTTTGGCTGACCCAAATCTTCTCGCGACATCCGCCAACACGTAGGACACGCTCGAACCAAGCAACGGTTTGGCGTTAATACGAAATTAGGAAGGGTTATGCCGACAAAGGAAGTCGGTCCACTGTGCATGTGTAAAGCTCCTCGCCCCTGCCTGTGGACGGGTCTTTCTTGCTCCGTAAGCACGACAGGCATGATCTGTTCGACGCGGCCTGCGAGGCGGCGGCTGTCAAAAACCCAGTCCATGTTGCGCTAGAGCGGTCACTGGGCGTTTTCGCAAATGCGCAACAGAACGCACAGCGTTTGCGTGGGTGCGCACTTGTTGAAGCGATACAATGCGCGGCGGACCGGATAATAAGGCGGGCCTGCTCCATGGCCCTCTACCCCGGCACCGTCCCATTTGTTTTCCTAGGAGTGACATGAAGAAGAGTGATTTGATAGAAGACTTGGCCGCTGCCGCCGAAGTCACCAAGCCCCAAGCCAGGATCATGATTGACCGTCTCGTTGAGCTGATCCAGACGGGCGTGCGCAAGGAGGGACGCTTTCCGCTGACCGGCCTGGGGACATTCGCCGTCGGCAAACGCGCAGCACGAACCGGCCGCAATCCAGCGACTGGCGAAAAGCTCAAAATCAAAGCAACCAACACCGCCAAGTTCCGTGCCGCGCCGGACCTGAAAGCCGCTGCCAAGAAATTCAAAGGCTGAACGCGCCAATTCGTCAGCGCAGCGCAAACAAAAGCCGCATACCCATGCGGCTTTTTTCTTTAGCGTTTCTGATAGTGCGAGCCCGCGGCCACGTGCATCCGCTAGGCTGCCGCCTGCTTTCGCAGAATGCTCAAATTGTTGAACCGGTGGCCCAGCCTTGGTATCACTGCATCGTGTGTGCCGTGCATTAAGATGCGGTTTGATTGGCTGGCTCAGGCGCATCCGGATTGCCTTTGCTGCTTGATCCCAGGTTTGACACCAGATACTGATCCGGATCGCCACTCAGCCATGCCGGCCGGCGTCCTCGTCCGGACCAGGTTTTATCCGACGCCGGATCTTTGTATTTCACGGCCGACGGCGCGGCTGCCTTTTTTGCGCCCCGTGCGCGGCGTTTTGTGACGGCTGTATCTGCTACTGCGCCTGATCCCGCATCCGGGCTGGCTTTGGATGCGCGCGATTTTCTCGGCCGCTTGGCTGCGACACCATCCTTGGCGGTCGCATTACCACGGGCGTTCTGCTCCGAACGCGCACCGGTTTTCCTGCCTTTGCGTCGACCTAGCGTTGTAGTTTTTTCTGCGCTGAGCATCGGCGCACTCCCCTTGTGGCCCGCATACTCGACCTGCAGCACGCCGCGCGAGGTGTCCACGACGTCCAGTTGCGCAAGCGCCTTTTCCAACTCATCTATCTGATACTGCCAAAGCTGCAGCACATTGCGTGCATGGTCGAGGTCAGCCTGGATTAATGCCTTTGCGGATTTCAGATTACTGATCATAGGGGCTCCTGTTCTTATAGTCTGACGCTAGTCAGTGGAATATTGGTGAACGACTCTGTTGCTGTGCCCGGCAGCGAATGGACAGCAATCCCATCCGGTCATTATCATACATGCAAGTAATGTGCGCGTTGCTGCAGCTTTCAAAATGAGCGTATCCAGTTTTTGCTTGGTCTACAAGCAGCTTAGTAAAGCAGGAGTGCCCTTTCCGGAATGGCTTCAGAAAACAAACAGCCTGCGCGTGACCCATCGCGCAAATGCAACCTCCTGAAATGGGGTGGTCATCGATCGAAGACGCGGACAATCCCGCATGCACATTGGCGAAAAGGACATCCGAATTATTGGTTAGTATCTATCCAGGCAGCGCGAATTTTGCCGGCAATATTCCAGATTTCCAATCGCCCGACTTGCAATAACTGAACCGGACCAACCCGCCGGTATTGAATGGGACCCAGTTTAAACGTCATGTTCTTTTTCTTCCGGCCCATCGCTCCACCTTTATCAATCAGCTCTTGACGCCTGACGCAACTTGCCCGTCGTCAGGCCCGTGTTAGGCTGCGCATTATAGGCCACAGGCCATCTTCACCTTCGGTCCCTGCAATACCAATTGTGCTGCCCTCCTCGCTCTACTTCAGTGT
>Ga0366774_1118_pt1 | contig 12400 bp, 10 predicted proteins | sample BONcelHN113001D9_FD_207068 | JGI IMG/M metagenome (GOLD analysis project Ga0366774, IMG submission 207068) | Enriched cells from coal bed in the Powder River Basin, Montana, United States - BONCAT cells N11 rep2 HSBNCT.N11.300.1.D9 ...
AAACATTTAAAAAGGCTTATTTCAAAGCAATTTCCCAATTCTTTCAAATTACGAAAGCGATGAGTGAAACCGCCGCAGATGAGCTGGCTGTCACTCTTAAAAACGAGGTAATCGGGAAAATTATGCTGGGCGGCGCCGACCAATACGGCGAAGCGTTCGTTCGCTATCTGAAAGAACACCAGTTTAGCTGCGAGTCTGAACAAATCAGCGCGGAAGAAGCACAGCGCGCGCATCAGTACGCGGTTACCGCCGGAACAAGCAACACCGATAAAGCCACTTATCAGGCCATGGAGGCTTTAATTCACAATCTGAACACCATGAACTCCCGTGCGGGCGCGCAGGTTCCGTTCTCCTCCATTAACTATGGCACCGACACTTCGCCGGAAGCCAGAATGGTTATCCGTAATCTGCTCCGTGCAACCTCCTCCGGCTTGGGCGACGGTGAAACCCCAATCTTCCCGGTACAGATCTTCAAAGTAAAAGAAGGAATTAACTACAACGAGGGCGATCCGAACTACGATTTGTTCAAACTTGCCTGCAAAACCAGCGCAAAACGTTTATTCCCCAACTTCAGCTTTTTGGACGCGCCGTTCAATCTTTCCTATTATAAAGAAGGCGATTACAATTCGGAAGTCGCCTACATGGGCTGCCGCACCCGCGTTATGGGCAACACCCATGACACGTCAAAGGAAGTCACCTGCGGCCGCGGCAACCTGAGCTTTACTTCCGTCAATCTGCCGCGCATCGGCATTGAAGCGAACGGCGATTTAAATAAATTTTACGAAATTTTAGATAAGCGGATGGACTTGGTGATCCGCCAGCTGCTGCACCGTTTTCAGATTCAGTGCGGTAAAAAAGTTTATAACTATCCGTTCCTGATGGGTCAGGGCGTTTGGATTGATTCCGAAAAGCTCGCCCCTACCGACAGTGTAGCGGAAGTTTTAAAGCACGGCACCTTGAGCATGGGCTTTATCGGCCTTGCGGAAACACTGAAAGCACTTACCGGCAAACATCACGGCGAAAGTGAGGAAAGTCAAAAGCTCGGCCTTGAGATTATTTCCTACATGCGCAAGCGTATGGATGAGGAATCCCAAAAAACCGGTTTGAACTTCACGCTGCTCGCCACGCCCGCAGAAGGGCTTTCCGGACGCTTTGTCCGCATTGACTGTAAAAAGTTCGGCTCCATTCCGGGTGTGACCGACCGCGAATATTACACAAACTCGTTTCATATTCCGGTTTACTACCCGATTAAAGCATTTAAAAAAATACAGCTGGAAGCGCCGTATCATGCGCTTACCAACGCGGGTCATATCAGTTATGTGGAATTGGACGGCGACGCCTGTAAAAATATTGACGCGTTCGAAACTGTCATCCGCTGCATGAAAGAGAGCGGTATCGGCTACGGCTCGGTGAATCATCCGGTTGACCGCGACCCTGTTTGCGGATTTAACGGTATTATTGACAACGAATGCCCCAAATGCCACCGTACCGAGAACGACGGCGGCCCCAAATTCGAACGCATCCGCAGAATCACCGGCTACCTTGTCGGTACCACGGACCGCTGGAACAATGCAAAGCGCGCAGAAGAGAGGGACAGATTAAAGCATGGCCTGTAAACTTCGCATTTGCGGAATCGAGCCGGAATCTATTGTGGACGGCAAAGGCTTTCGGTATGTCATCTTTACGCAGGGCTGTCCCCACAGCTGCCCCGGCTGCCACAATCCGCAGACACACGATTTTGGCGGGGGCAAACTTGTTGAAATCGAGGATCTGTTTCGTGAGATTTGTGAAAACCCGCTGCTAAAGGGTGTTACGTTCAGCGGCGGCGAACCGTTTTGCCAGCCGGAACCGCTGGCTGCGCTCGCCGGACTGATTCACGCACAAAAACTGGACGTAACCACTTACACCGGCTTTGTTTATGAGACACTTCTTGCACAGCATGACCCGGGCATTGACGCCCTGCTCCGTGCGACCGACGTACTGATTGACGGCCCATTTCTGGAAGCTGAAAAGGACTTGACGCTGCTTTTTCGCGGCAGCCGCAATCAGCGTGTAATCGACCTAAATCAAACCAGACAGAACGGGCGAGTTGTTTTGGACACATAATCATTGGAATAATTTTTTTATACGGAACGCATTTATGCGTTCCGTTGTTTTATAACATGACAGAATAAAAGTAATTTTGTCTTGTATGACTTTTATTTCTGTAAAAACGCAATTCCCGGCTTGTTAATTTTTTCCAAGTATGATACGATAATGTTGAATTTCACCATTTAAAACAGGGGGCATTGATATGCAGCCAAACATAAATTCCGACACTAAGATCGAGGTCAATATGCTGGGCGAATTTTCGATTACCATAAACGGTAAGCAGCTTACCAACCTGAAGGGCCGTACCAAACGGGTATGGATGCTGATTGAATATTTACTTGCTAACCGTAAAAAAGATATTTCTCTGGAAAAGCTGGTGGAGGTTCTTTGGGAAGAAGGCGAATGCGGTGACCCGCTTAATGCACTTAAAAATCTGGTTTACCGTGCGCGGACTGTTTTAAAGGATCTGTCCCAATCCGAAAACATTGAGTTTATTAAATTTGAGCGTAACACATATGCATGGAACAATAATTTGGACTGTACGATTGATACGGAACAGCTTCTTGAATTTCATAACCAGGCGGCAGACGGTTCAAGGCCTGATGAAGAACGAATTGAATTATACAAAAAAGCGATTGCTCTTTATCGGGGCGATTTTTTACCCAAGTCTTCATACAGCACATGGGTAATATCCGCCACGGTGTATTATTCCTCCCTTTTTACGGAGTGTGTCCTGAAAGGATGCAACCTTCTGATTGACCACCGTCGTTTTGAGGAAGTAATTCAAATTTGTGAATCCGCACTGGCGTATGCTCCGCTGGAAGAGTCCATCCATAAGGTGCTGCTTTACGCGTATATCAGCACCGGTTTGCGCAACAAAGCACTTGCCCATTACAACCATGTGATAGACATGTTTTATAAGGAACTCGCTGTGGATATTTCCGATTCCATGCGTCCCCTTTACAAGCAACTGATCAACAGCATCAACCACATTGAGATTGACCTGTCCGTTATTAAAAATGATTTAAAAGAAGCTTTCATCGCAAACGGCGCATATTTTTGCGACTATGATGTGTTCAAATCAATTTATCGCGTTGAGGCGCGCACGATCCTTCGTACCGGGCATTCGATTTTCATTGTTCTATTTACGCTGACCGACCCTCAGGGGGCGATTCCTGAGCCGGAGGTGGCCAAGCTTGCTGTCGGCCGCCTGCAAGGCGCCATTCTCAGCAGTCTGCGCAAGGGTGACACGTTTGCGTCCTACAGCGCGACCCAGTTCATTGTGATGCTTCCCCTGATTACCTATGAAAACGCTGAAATAGTAACAAACCGTATTCTTCAGAAATTCCGGTTTGAATACCGCAAAAACAATGTGCTGGTTACAACCAAAATCAACGCAGTCGATGCCCAGAATTAACTTTTACGCGGCACTTAGAGTCATTTCTTAAGATATATACATTCTGTATAAATGTATCTGAATATTATAAATTTCGGCTCGGAAATCCTCCGGGCCTTTTCTTTTATATTAAATCCGGACAAATCTGCGCATTTAAAGTCACGAAATTTGTTTGCATGTATTGTAAGATAATGGTGGCAGGAGGACGAATATGGATTGGTTAATTGGGCTGCAAAAAGCAATAGACTATTTGGAAGACAATCTTTCGGAGGAAATCGATTATTCCGCTGTAGCGGCGCGTGCCTATTCTTCCAGCTTTTACTTTCAGCGCATCTTCAGTCTGCTCACCGGCATGACAATGGGGGAATATATCCGCAACCGCAGGCTCACTCTTGCGGGAACGGAACTTGCAATGTCCAAAACAAAAGTAATCGATGTCGCACTGAAGTATTGTTATGATTCCCCTGAAAGTTTTGCAAAGGCCTTTAACCGGTTCCATGGAATAACGCCCTTGGCAGCTCGAGAGCCAGGTGCAAAATTAAAGTCGTTCGGCCGCTTGTCAATCAAATTAACTGTGGAAGGCGGATGTTTTATGAATTACAGAATAGAAGCAAAAGAAGCGTTTCATGTTATCGGAAAATCAAAGATGTTTTCAACCGAGGGAAATGTGAATAATACGGAGATTCCTCGGTTTTGGTCGGATTGTTATTCGGACGGAACCATTGATATTCTTTGCCGTTTAGCGAAGCCCCAACAGCTTGTTGCCGGCCCGGGACTGCTCGGAATCTGTGACGGTGACAGCTGCCCAGGCAATGGAACCAGCTTTCAATACGCAATTGGTACTGAAGGGAGTTCCAACGTGCCGGATGGATTCGATGTAATGGAAATTCCCGCCGCAACGTGGGCAATCTTTCAGTGCACCGGCGCAATGCCCGATGCCATTCAGGATTTATGGAAGCAAATTTACAGCGAGTTTTTTGCCCAGTCAGGCTATCGGCCCGCTGCTGGGGTGGATTTTGAATACTACCCGCAGGGCGACAACAGTAAACCGGATTATGTCAGTGAAATCTGGCTTCCGGTTATAAAAGAATCGTAACTTTATTATCCGTTTAGTATAATTTCACATTTATATTACAAATTTTATTTTTTCAAAGGATCTGACTTATCTACGCAAATATAAAAATGAAGAACCCTCGCCAAAAGGCGTGAGGGTTCTTCATTTTCTGTTACCCGTAAGGCTCCTCTTTATGATACGGCCTTTCCGCTTTGCAGCAGCTGGTAACTGCTAACCATCCTGTCCACATCAGTGGAGGTTACTGTGCCGTAAACCTGTCCGTTGACCACGGCAACATAACGCCGATCTCCGCTTTTGTAAAGCTGTACGGTATCTTTATCATTCTTATCGTAATACTGGTATTCCACGGTGTAGTCGGGTGATCCGCCCGGCTTTGTGTCGGCCGCCTCCAAGAGCAGTATACTAATCAGATTCTTATAAAAATTCTTGTAATTCGTTTCATAATCCAACTTTTTACCGCCCGTTCCGGTCACTTGATACGTGTAAGCCGGTTTATCCTCCGTGGATTTGGTTTCATCCTTGGTTCTTGCTATCGTCAGTCCGGAAGAATCGCCCGCCACTGTGACGGTAACTGCTTTTACATCAGTGATGACCGGCATCATAACAATTTTGCTCCTGAGTGAAAATGCATTTGCCTCCACCCATGAAGAAACGCTGTCCGCGGGAACAAGGTAAACCACATCCACCTTATCCAGCATGACATAATAGCTGTTGTCTTTTTTCGCGCCGACCGACAGCTTGTAGCTGCCTTTATTCACGGTGAATTCAGCAACAGCCGTGGGCTGATCCAGCCCGTACGTTTTAAGCGCCGCCGCGTCGGGATGAATTGCTTCCACCGAAGTGGCTGTCACCGTAGCCAGCGCGGTTTGCACCGCACCCAGCTTTGTGGCGTCCGCTTCCGCACTGTAAGGGGAGGTAATCGCCTGTACCGTCCCCAATTTGGCCACAGTTAACGGCTGCGGGTAGCTTTTACCGCTCAATGTCAACTTTGTAAAATCATTCTGCCCGCTGCTGTCGGCAATGGCAAGAACATCCTTGCTGATAAAGTAATTCTCGCTGTCTAAAATGCCGCTGTCAACGCTTACGACGTACACATTGTTGGAGTCTTCTCCGCACATGTAATAAGAGGAACTGTCCGTTGCCAATGCGCTGCCGATTTTATAATTATAGTTGCTGCCATCCTTAAACTTGACTTTTATTGTGGCTTCCGGGTCTTTCAGGCCAAATTCAGCCAGATTATCAATTGCGCCCAGATTTTTAGAAGCCACAAGGTTGAATCCGTTTTGAATGACCTCCCCGGCAGCCGTTGAATCAATGGATACCCCCTCCAAGCCCTGAAGGGTGTACGTCGGCGTACTGCTTTCGGATGAGGAAAGGGAAGAGAATCCGGAAGCGGTGGAAGCTGCCGGAGTCTGAACCGGAATCAAGGTATAGCTTCCTTTTTTATTTTGAACAGACATGGAAACAATATCTTCACTTTTTTTCGATACGAGGTCAATGGTTGCGGCGGAAGCGGCGGAAGAAGCGGAATCCGCGCTTTTCCCTGTAAGCGCAAGCGCAGCTGCCGCTCCGCCCAGCACGACGATACAGGCCGCCACAACAATCAGGTTCCTTGTGCTGGTAGTCATATTACAAGTGCCTCCTCTTGTGGTACACCCACATGCCTGCGATTGCAATCAGCAGCGGGATCAAAACGGTGAATACGCCAAAACCGACCAGTGTGCTGGCTTCCGTGCTGAGGGTAATGTCGGCTACATTTGTCTGTACCGAGTTGCTGGTGACAGCAGTATCCGTATTGCTGGTTCCGGTTGCATATTTCGAAAGGTCAACGATGTATTTGCCGTTTCCGAACGTACTGGCAGATAAAATCTCGGAAGAGAACATTTGGGTGCTGCCCAGCGCAATGACATTTGCCTTATACGTTTTGTCCCCCGATTTTACGGAATCCTGGGACAGTGCAGCGGTATTGTAAGCTGCCTTGACAGGCGTGTCGGTTGACTTTGTGTTGTTGTCCACAAGGTAGCAGCTATCATTGGATTTTGCAAGGGAATACGTTGTTTTTGTTCCCTTTGCATCAAACAGAAGGTTAACCGGATTCGACAACGGGGTTGTGAAATAGCCGTAGTCGGATGCTCCGCCGAGCTTCAGTGCTGTCTGAACATTGGACAGAATGTAGCTGGCGTTATCTGTGTAAAATTTGCTTTGGTCACTTTCCACGACGACGGCCTGCGGTACCTCAATGCCCCATTCCGCCAGGAACGCCGCCAAATTCGGCATTGCCTTCTGATTTGGGCTGAAGGTAACAACCAAAGAACGGTCCCCGGCAAGGGTGCTGCTGCTCAGGAATCCATCCAGCTTTTTAATCTCCTCCTCGGTGTAATCCGTGGTGGGGCAGCCCAAAACAATCATCTGTGTTTTGTCCGGAATTGCTTCGGTCAGTAGGTTGAAATCCTTTGACTCAAAATTATTGTTTGATAAAAGGCTCTTATATGTGGTTGTGTCAATTTGTTCACTGTGACCCGTGTCAAACGCGGTAACCGGAAGGTTTTCAGCAATGACAGAGTTTACGCCGGAGGCAAGTGCGCTGTCTACCAGCGAATAAGTTTCACTGGAAGAACCGTCCGCGCCTGTCTGCACGTTGAACAGCTCCGTATAAGCGATCACGCGGTCGCGTTTATCGCTTTTCACAACGATATCGCCTTCCATGATATTGTCGCTCTTATATTTGGTTGCGTAAGTCGGGTTTTTTACCAAATCAATGTATTCTACTTTAATATTGGAATTGCGCTCCGCCATTTTTGCGGCAAGAATTCCGACCTGGCTGTATTTAATTCCGTAGTCGGATAGAATCTGATCGTTCTTTGTCGCTGCTTCCGTTGCCATAATGGAAATGGTAACGGGCACTTTCACACTGTCAGTCACTTTGATTGCCTGTTCGGAAAGTGTGTTGATACTGCTTTTGGTCAAATCCACATTGATTGACGGGAAACGTTCCCCGAGGATACCCACAATGGTGTTGACCAGAATAACAACTACGATAAACCCTATTGTAAAAACGGTAGAAATACTTCCGCGCCTAAACTTTGCGCTTGCGGTGTATTCTTTTATTTTATGATTCTTCTCCGGGTCCTTGTTCGGTTCTTCCGGTTCTGTTATCTTTTCAAAATCTTCCGGCTGAATTTTTTCCTCTGTGGAAACGGGGCTCTCCTGCTCCGTCACAGGAGTTTCGGGATTGATATCCTGTATCTCGTTTTCATTTTCATTTTTCATTTTCATTACCCCCTTAGCTCCATCTTCTGCTTTCGAGCTTGCGGGCGGTCAGGAAAACAAAAACCGCAATCACGCTCAGAAAGAAAACAATACTGGATACGTCCAAGATTCCCTTTGTGAATGGCACATAACGTGCATTAAAGGAAATCCAGTTAATCAGTTTTTGCGCAAACTGGCTGGTAATAATGCTGGCAAGCTGGTCAATCACAAGCAGCAGAATGGAAACACCGAAGGTTCCAATCGCCGCAACAATCTGGCTCTGCGTCAGGGAGGAAATAAAGACTCCGATAGCGACCATTCCCGCGCCGTACAGCAGCGCGCCAAGCAGGTCACCGAAGATTAAAGCCCAGCTTGGGGCGGAAAATATCGCGATTACCGTAACAGGAATCAGACTGCCGACGGTCGCAATGCCGAACACAACAAACGCAGCCAAAAATTTACCCATTACGATGGAGGTCACGCCCACCGGCGCCGTTAAAAGCGCCTGGTCGGTTTTGTTGCGCATTTCCTCGCTGAAACTTCTCATTGTGATAATCGGAATAATCATCATACTCCAAATGAACATAGTGCTGTAAACGCTTGAAATATAGGAGGATGAGCGAAGCATCAATACCTGATAAAAATAATATCCGTACAGCATCAGCAGTACTCCCACGCAGACATAGCCGATGGGGGAGGAGAAGTAGGATTTCAGTTCCCTTTTTGTGATTGCCCTCATGCTGTTTCCCCGCCTTTCATTGCATCCTGCAAAACTGTATTATCTTTGAGATACGATGAGCTGGTCAGCCGCAGGAACACATCCTCCAGCGACAGGTCGGAATTGGAAAGCGAAAGAATGGGCCAGTCCTTCTTTGCGGCAAGGTGGAACAGGTCACGGCGCAGGTCGGTTCCCTCGCGGGCCTCCACTGTGAATTCGTAAACACCCGGCTCTTTTTCGCCAAAGCTTTCGACTCCGACTATATTCCGCATCGTCTTCAGCCCGTTCTTAATTTCCGTTTCCGGCCCGGCTAAACGAACAATCAGTTTGTGGTCGGTACTTAAATTGTGCGCCAGATTATCCGGCGTTCCGTCAGCGACAAGAGTGCCGTTATTGATAACGATAATACGTTCGCACACTGCCTGTATTTCCGGCAGGATATGGGAGCTTAAAATAATCGTATGCTTTTTTCCTAAGTTATGAATCAGATTCCGAATTTCGATAATCTGTTTCGGGTCCAGCCCGACAGTCGGTTCATCCAATATCAAAACGGGAGGGTTCCCTAAAAGCGCCTGCGCAATTCCAACGCGCTGTTTGTAGCCCTTGGAAAGATTGCCGATCAGTCTGCCATAAACATCGGTGATTTTCACCAGCGCGCAAATTTCCTTAATATGCTTTTCCCTTGGTAATGTGACTTTTTTCAGATCATACATGAAAGAAAGGTATTCCTTTACCGTCATGTCGGGGTAAAGCGGGGGAAGTTCCGGCATATAGCCGATTAGCTTTTTCACTTCGTTCGGGTTGTCAAGGGTATTGTATCCCCCCACGGTAACCACACCGGAGCTGGCCGACAAATAGCCGGTGATGATGTTCATAGTGGTTGATTTGCCGGCGCCGTTCGGGCCTAAAAATCCGACGACGGTACCTTCCTCAACCGAAAAGCTGATATTGTTCAAAGCGACGTTTTGCCCGTAGCGCTTCGAGAGGTTTTTGACCTCAATCATCCTGAGTCCCTCCTGTTATCATGCCTGCTCTTATTCTGTGCTGTTTGCTGCTGCCCGCAGATTTCATTCTTTACCACTCATGCTGCAGGCAAAACAAATGGCCGCTATTCCGAAAAACAGAACTTCTCCGCAGGTATTTGTTCTGATTATTTTGTACAGAATAGTGGAAATAAGCCCCGCCGCTTACCAAAAGAGGAAAATGCATAAAAAAGAGCATAGCTTCTTTCAATTCTCTTTATATTTTAGCAATTAATATGCGCGTAATTGTAAACTTTCTTTGAAGAAACACATGCTATTTTCTTAACTTTAGGTGATGGTTAGGTGAAGACGCCGTATGCTTGACGAATTCAGACTAAATCGGTACAATAAAGACATTGAAAAAAACGATTTGGAGTGTTGAACATGGCAGAACTGAACCCTTTTCACGCCCTGCGCCATACCGCCCAAACGGGCGGTTCTTTTTCGGCCGCGCTTTCGCAATTTTCCCCGGGAGCCGAGGCGGCTGGACTGCTGTGTGAATGGCTGGAGAAAGGCGCTTTCAAGCAGGACACCGCCGCCGGTTTTATTATTTACGAGCAGGAATATATTCACCTTGGGCAAAAGAAAAAGGTCAAAGGGTTTTTATGCCTTGTAAAAGTTGAGGAGGAACAGGTTATTCCCCATGAGGGCACCGTCCCTTCAGAAGTACAGGAACTTCTTACTCAATTAAAAGAAACCTCGTGCCAGTTCAACCCCATCAACTGCCTTTACGAAGATGACGGACGCAAGACTATGAGCCGCATCAACCTGCTTTCAAGCGGAAAATCCCGTCTTACATTCAGCGAAGCCGGTGTTACTCACCGGCTTTGGTCTGTCAATGATACTCTTGTTATCAATGAAATTCGAGGGGATTTCGCCGCCCGCCGTCTTTACCTTGCCGACGGGCATTCCGGCTGGGAAGCCGCAAAGGAATGGAAAAAACGCGGCGGCTCGGATTCCGCTCTTCTGTTTTTAATAGACTTAGAGCAGGATGTGACCGTTCTGCCATCACACTGTCTGCTTCACGGGCTGGACGGATTTGATAAAGCAAAATTTCTCGCTGATTGCGAACCTTATTTTCAAGTCATCGAACGCGGAACAACGGACGAAATTTCACCAAATTTGGATGCGCTTTACCGTCAGGGAAAAAAATCGTTTGCTTTTTATTCCGGCGGCGCGGACTGGACTTTGCTAATTTTAAAAGAATTCGCCGTTATGGACCAACTTTTTCCCGGAAAGAGCGATGCATTTCTCGGACTCGATTCCACTATCCTACACAGCCTTATTTTGGAACATATCCTCGGGATTGATTCTCAATCGGCAGGGGAAAATCCCGTATTCACTTTTTCGCCTTTTATTGATTCCGCTCTTTCTTCTGTTCAAAACGGTGATGCGCAATGCGCGTTTTTGCTGAACCCTGCGAGGAAAAAGGAAATCATGGAAGTTTCCGAATCCGGTGAAAAAATGCAGCCGAACACTACCCGAATCTACCCGACGCTTCCTGTGGGCACGGTGATGGCTTTCATGAGCAATGAACACTTGAAATGAACGACTATTTCTTTCGTCAATCCGAGATTAAGCCTCCCTCTCCGAGGGAGGCAAAGAAAAAGCAACCGGCCGGGAAATTTCCCAGCCGGTCGTTTTTTTTGGGCGAACTCGGTTCGCCTGTTTTTATTCCGCCGAAGGCGGCGCCGATTTTTTTATTTTTCGTCAGTTGTTTTGTTTTCAACCGTTTCCTGATTTTTTGTTGAAAGTTCGGCCTGGTTTTCCGGAGTCCTCTTTTTTTTGCGCGAAAAAATCCAGTCGTTGGCAAGTCCATACACAACGCCTACTCCCAGGCCGATTACAAGCCAAAGCTGGCTTGGGTCATAAAATGCCAAAAATACCGCAGCGGCTAAAAGACTGAGGTACATTAACAACCTTTTTTGCCGTTCATCCATCGTCGCGCTTTTTTTCTGTTTTTTCATACGTCCTCCGATTCAGATCTTACCGTCTTTTAATAGCTGTGCGGTTTTTAGAACCAATACCTGTGTTTTAGAGTCGGCAATTTGGCTGTTCATTACCATTTCCACTGCCTTATTGATCGGAATCCGTTCGACCTCTAAAAACTCATCTTCATCAAATTTCGTATCGCCGAAAGAATCGGCACGGCATGCGTAAAGATAAATGATTTCGTTCGTGTACCCCGGTGAGGGATATAACTCGCCCAGATTAACGTACCCTTTTCCTGTAGTGCCGGTTTCCTCTTTTTGCTCCCGTTTCATCGCTTCAAAAGGATCTTCGCCCTTTTCCAGTTTTCCTGCGGGTGTTTCCAGCACAACAGCCTTGTAGGGGTAACGAAACTGACGCACGAAAAGCAGTTCATCTTTTTCCGTCAGCACAGCAACGCTTACTCCGCCCGGATGATCCACGCACTCGCGAGTGGAGGTTCGTCCGTTTTGCAGTTCAATTTCATCAACATGAAAGCGGAGTATCCTGCCCCGATATATTTCATTTTCGTTAAGCGTTTTTTCAATGAGTTCCATTTTTTTCTCCAAATTTCAATACTTATTGTATATTTTAGAGTAATTAATACTATTTATGCGCTATATAACTCCTTAATTTGCCATGCCACTTGTCAATTGTCGTAACTCCCTCCGCCGCCTGCGGCCGGCACCTCCCTCAGGGAGGGAGGCTTTTTTCGGATTGACGGAGGGAGTTCGCTCCAATTATTCATTGTTCATTTCTTGGCCTCCCTCTCCGAGGGAGGTGTCAATCTCGGATTGACGGAAGGAGTTATTCCTGATTTCTCATTTCACGCTTGTATTCTCAAAACTGAAATTTTTATCATATGCGTACAGTTCTTTATA
>Ga0366774_1125_pt1 | contig 12140 bp, 14 predicted proteins | sample BONcelHN113001D9_FD_207068 | JGI IMG/M metagenome (GOLD analysis project Ga0366774, IMG submission 207068) | Enriched cells from coal bed in the Powder River Basin, Montana, United States - BONCAT cells N11 rep2 HSBNCT.N11.300.1.D9 ...
ATTCCAGATAGATAACATGTGGAACAATGCGCACCGCAGGAAATACCTGCCACAAGATCAGGACTGCCAAACCGGTCATAATTGTGTAAAAAGCAGAGTTTTTCCGGCAGAAGCCTGGGGCAAAAAGAGTAAAGAGGACAATGGTACTGAAGGCTGCGGTAAGGCTGAGGCCAATCATAAGCGTGTTGATAATACCGCTAATGGTCATTGCAAAGAGAAGCGTGAGCAAACCCAGTACGAGTACAGAACCTTTGGTGACAGCAAGAAAGTTTTTCTCGCTTACGGTAGGATTGATAAACTTTTTGTAAATATCCTGGGAGAATAAGGTTGCCGAGCTGAGCAATAAGCTGCAGGCAGTTGAGACATCGGCAGCCCACAAGGCCGCTAAGGTAATGCCCGCCAGTACCGGATTAAGCGACATGATCGTCATTGGCAAAGCAAGAGCGGGACTTACGTCAGGAAACATTGTTTTGGCAATAACCCCCAGCAAAGCGCTGACAAAACCGATTGGCAGCATCATGAGTCCGCCGATGATAAAGCCGCGGCGGGCAGTTTGCACGTCTTTGGCTCCGAGTGAGATTTGAATAATACTCTGCAGCGATAGATTGACAGTTACCAATACAAGAATCCAACTAAAAATGCCTATAATGCCAACACCGTCAAAAAAGTTGAGATAAGGTACATTTGCCGGAAGATGAGCGCTGATATTGGAAATACCTCCGGCATGATTTACGCTGAAAATAGTGGCAAGGATAATGCCAATATATTTCAAGGTAACATTCAGGATATTACACAAACTTGCTGACCACATGCCGCCGATAGTTGTTATTCCGATAAATACAGCCGCACTTGTTAATACGCCGGAAGTAAAAGTAAAAACTTCCGGTACTAAAGCGCAGAGAATGCTGCCGCCTGCAATGTATTGCAAAGACATAACAACAAGTTGAATGATGATTTGACAGGCTACGCCGGCAATCATTCCCTTTTTATCATAATAACGGCCTAGCAATTCAGGGATTGTCGTTATATTTAATTCCCGGTACTTCTTAGCCACTAACATGCCCATGGCAATGGCTCCCAAACCCCAGGCAGTTGTGTACCAACCGGCTGAAAGACCAACCTTGTAAGCTTGTTCGGCAACTCCGATGGTGGATGCTCCGCCAACTGCCAGACCTACAATGGATACAGTGATCAAAGGAGTAGTCAGCTGCCTGCCTGCAAGAATATAATTGGTTGCGCTGCCGGCAGAACGGCGCTGGGCGAAATAACTAATGACAAATAACGACGCGATATAAATACATACAATAACGAATGGAATACTCATAGTAGAACCTCCTAGAATAATAAATTTTGTAAAAAAAATCGCCCCTCTTATTAAGAGGGACGATAGTTACCGTGGTACCACCCAATTTAACCTTAACAGAAAATAAAAAAGTGGTACCGCATGAGGGGCGAAGCCGCGGTACCACCCTGTATTTAATCCTAAGATTACTCTAAATCTGTAACGTAGATATACGGCTAGGCCTACTATAGATTCAGCCCGCAGTTCAGGAAGGAACTTCATTATGTATTTTCAGCTAGTTCACACCACCCACTAGCTCTCTGAATGAAAACCACATAATTACTTTTTTCCGTCATTACCGATGCAGTATTAGGTTGTTAACGTGATTATAGCGATTTAATACACTGTTGTCAACAGTATATGCACAAAAGTTCTCGATAGTTCTTTTTGCTTATTGAATAAATGGTAATGTTGTAATGTTTTTGCTTGTACGTTATTGTAGAATAAATAGGTGTAGTAAGAAAAAATGATTATTTAGGGTATGATAGAAAGAAGAAATAGAGCAACTTGGAGAAAATGAGGTAACACAAGATGGTTAATAAAACAATTGACAGCTGTAGTTTCAGTGAAGAAATAGTAAAAGCATTAAAAGGCTTAGAGTATGAAACGTTGACGGAAGTTCAGGAACAGGTTATACCTTTGGTATTGGCAAATAAGGATATTATCGTAAGATCACAGACGGGCAGCGGCAAGACGGCAGCTTTTGCTATCCCGGTTTGCGAAAAAATAACAGTAGAGCAGAGAAATCCTCAAGTATTGGTTCTTACGCCCACAAGAGAATTGGCGGTGCAACTAAAGCAGGATATCTCTAATATTGGCAGATTTAAAAAAATACGCTGTGCCGTTTTAGTTGGCAGACAGTCCATGGAAATTCAAAAAAGGGAGTTAGGGCAGCGGGTTCATATCATTGTTGGTACGCCGGGAAGAACGCTTGATCATATAGAAAAAAACAGTATCAAACTTGAAGACATCCGGTATCTGATTATTGATGAAGCAGATAAGATGCTAGACATGGGCTTTATTGAGCAGGTTGAAGCAATCATCGAAACGTTGCCTGCTAAACGGGTTACCCTGTTATTTTCTGCCACTATGCCCGATAAAATTGGAGAGATCTGCAGCAAATACATGGCTAATCCCACGAAAGTAGAAATTCATTCCCCAAAGCCTGCTACTGAGCAGATTGAACAGTTCTATTACGAAGTAGAAGAAAATGAAAAAATGCAGCTCCTTGATAAACTGCTTTATACGCTGAGGCCGGACAGTGCTATTATTTTTTGCAACACTAGAGAAAAGGTGGATTTCCTAGTGGAAGGTATGAAAAAAACCGGGTATTCTTGCGGGAGTTTGCATGGCGGTATGGAACAACGGGAACGGCTGCAGACCATGGAAAGCTTTAAGCGGGGCGAGTTTCAATTCTTAGTTGCTACAGATGTGGCGGCGCGAGGAATTCACGTTGATGATATAGCGCTTGTTATTAATTTCGAATTGCCTTTCGAGAAGGAAAACTATGTACACCGCATTGGCAGGACAGGGCGAGCTGGCAATGCAGGAATGGCGGTTACTTTTGTAGCTCCCCGGGAGCAGCGGGTTTTACAGGAAATAGAGCAATATGTCGAGTATGAAATTCCTGGCAAAGACTTTCCGACGTTAGAAGAAGTACAGGCAGGAAAGAAAATCTTTGCCGCTAATCGCCTGAATAAGACTGAGCTTAAACCTAACAAAAGCGAACAGCTAAATAAAGAAATTACTCGAATTCGCATCAACGGAGGAAAGAAGACGAAAATGAGACCAGGCGATATATTAGGGGCTATCACCAATATATCCGGGATTAGTGCCGCTGATATTGGGATTATTGATATTCAGGATACCTGTTCCTATGTGGAAATTATCGGAGCAAACGGAAGGCGGGTATTGGAGGCGCTCCCGGATACTAAGATAAAGGGGAAAATATATACTAGCAAGCAAGTGGCGTGCCGCAGTATGTAAATCCGGAAAAAAATAGAATGTGCCATGCTCTAAAGGACAGGGATCTTCCGGCTTTTTAGCGAAGTACACAAACAATAGGGAAGATCTGCCAGCCTGATAAGGAAGTAGTGGGGGAGGAGTCAATAATGGCATATGTTCTGCTTGTTCTTGCTATTGCTTTTGCTTTTCTTATTGCGTTGTTTGCCGTCCAGAACAGCACTATGGTGAGTGTCAACTTGCTCGCGATGAGTCTGGATGCTTCACTTGTGCTTGTTATATTAGGCGCGGCGGCATTAGGCTTTTTATCCGCCCTAATGTTACAATTGTACGTTCAGTTGAAAATGAAATACCAGTTATATAAGGCCCACGGGCGTATACGGCAGCTGGAGGAAGAACTTGCCAAGAAACAAGAAGTTACCAGTGCAGAGCTAGCGAAGCAACAAGAAGCTGCCAAGCCGGAGCCAGCTTCAGCCGATTAGGCTGACAAGCATAAATTCGTGTTTTGACTACCTAATCAGTCGGTGAGTAAGTCTGTCTTCTTATCAACATATAATGTACCCTCCGGTGTAAGCATGGCCAGGGCTACATCCTGAAAGCTAGCAATTCCTCTGTCTAGCAGCTGGGCTTGCAGCCAGTCAGCTGTCAGCCCGTTTTTCGCAGGCCTTGGTCGATAAGTTTTCCATCAATAATAAGCTCGTTGCCTCTTTAAATTTTCTTCCATAATCTTACCGCTATGTATAATCATAAGCGGTTCAGCTTCGATTAGCTTTCGAGCCGGGATAAATTTCATAGAAACGAAATTAATCGCTAAAACCCATAGCGTGGCAACAAGTAACCCAACCAGACCATTGCGCAGACTGAATTCTGCTTCGGTAATTACTGAGGCACCAATCTGTCCCAGCATAAGACCCATGACAAAATCATAAAAGGTTAGTTCCGATAGTGTTCTTCTCCCTAACAGACGGGAAATGAGCAGAAGCAGGAATAACATCAGTAAAGTACGAATCGCAATAGAAAAGTCCTCTGACATGCAGGATCACGCTCCAAGCCGGAAGTAGCTGCTTTGTGTTTTAGTATTTACAGTGTGAGTGTGCCTATTAGGGAGAAATAAAGGGATCGCAGTTCCTCTTACTCTGGTGGAGAAGAGGGATTGCGATCCTTTCTTTTGTGCTATTAATATTGAGTGATTTCCGTTTCAATGGTGGCAGCGGTATCTTCCCGGCAGTTGGTTGTCCGGTAGCACACCGTCCGGTCTTTGATTAACGCGAGGGCCGGTGCCTGGTAGATACCGAGTTTTTCTGCTATTTTTGTTGACTTATACATATCTACGGTAACGACCTTAAGGCTCCCGGTATATTTTTCCTTGATCCGTTCTACTTCGGTCATAAACGTGCGGCACAGGGGGTCAACCGGATTCCAGCAGTAGACGAGAGTGGGCTTATAATCATCTATTAGCTGCTGTTCGAAATAAGCCGTTTCAGCCAGATAACGTTCTGCGGCGACGCCGCCGATCGCGCCATCGCCGACTGCGGTCGCCACCTGGCGCAAGGTTTTATCACGGACATCGCCTATGGCAAAAACGCCTTCCAGGTTGGTTTCCATTTGGTCATTAGTCAGGATGTAGCCGCGCGTATTCAAGTCTACCTGTCCTTTAAACAGGTCAGTATCCGGCAAATAACCGATAAACAGGAAGCAGCCGTCCACGTCTACCGGCTTCAATTCACCTGTTTTTACATTCTTTAAAACGACTTGGCGGAGACGTTCCTCTCCTTTGAATTCATGCACCATGGTATTCCAGAGGAAATCCAGCTTAGGATTGGCGAGAGCCTGTTCTTTCGCCACTTCATTAGCATCGAGTATTCCTGTGTCATGGATAACGGAAACCTGTACCTGGCTGGCAAATTTGGTTAGAAAGATGGCTTCTTCGATTGCCGCATCACCGCTGCCGATGACGAGCACCGATTTGCCGGTATAGAAGGCGGCATCACAGGTGGCGCAGAAAGAAATACCTTTATCAAAGAGAAATTTTTCTTCACCAGCTGCGCCGGTTAAGCGCGGTTTGCCGCCGCTGGCGATAATTACGGCTTTGGCTGTGTAGTCGCTGCGAAAGGTACTGACGATTTTTTCTTCGCCACTGAGGGAAACCGACTTGACAGCAGTCAGTTTAACCTCTGTACCAAAGCGTTTAGCCTGTTTTTCAAACAGTTTCATCAGGCCGGTGCCGGTGACTGGGTCGGGGAATCCGGGGAAATTCTCAATTTCACTGGTATAGGTAGCCAACCCTCCCGGCAGGGCTTTTTCAAACAGAATAGTCTTTAAGCGGGCCCGACCGCAGTAAATGGCTGCCGTTAGACCGGCAGCGCCGCCGCCGATAATTGCTACATCGTAGTTTTCACGTTGTTTTGTCATAGCGCACCTACATAAAATATTTAACTAACAGTTTGCTGCCGATGAGAGCACCGACTAGAATAAAGACTCCGAAAACCCAGCCATGAAGAGACATGGAGGCAATGGCGCTGAAGTAGGCGCCGATATTGCAGCCAAAGGCCAGTCGTGCACCGTAGCCCATGAGCAGCCCGCCAAGCAGGGCGGCGACAACCTGGCGGCCTGCCTTAATCTTTTTAATTTTAAACTGCGAGGCGGCAGCTGCCGACAGGAAGGCACCTACGATTAGTCCCAAATTAATAATCGAACCGCCATGTGCCCAGAAGCCGCCTTTTAATGCCGCCATCATTGCCGGCTGCAGCGTGAAGAAGGACCAGACTTCCGGGTGTCCTCCGAAGGCCTGGTAAATCCATGCTCCCCAGAACACAAACGCAGTGGTTACACCCCAGGGTGAGGCCATATAAATAAAAATGACAATGTTGAGCAGGCCTAATAGTATAGCACCCAGCCAATAGGGCCATGCATCAATGAGCACCGTCTTTTTCAGGAATTGCAGTTCTTGGACCGCTCTTGTCGCCATGACACCATCCTCCTAAGCATTCTTTTCAATATAGATATCCCAGACGCCGTCTTCCACTTCTTCAACTTCAACATTGTGCCCTGCTTTGCGGGCCCATTCGGGAATGTTTTTTAGTGCGCAGCTATGATCAATACTGACGATCATAACGTCACCATTTTTTAGCTCGGGCCATTTTTTCTGGCATTTCAGCAGGGGGATGGGGCAGGCTTCGCCTAATGCGTCAATTGTAAATTCAGCCATGATAAATTCCTCCTAGTATTTCAGATAAATTAATTAGCCTTGCGGTATTCGTACCAGGTTGCGAAGACATAGATAAGACCTAACAGGGCTAGCTGCCCAAAAAAAGCGCCGGCCCAACCGAAGATTTCCGGTAAATAAATTTTCGGAGCGGCTTTGAAAAAATTGTCGGTCCACCAGCCGAAGTGAATAGCCCCCAGGACCGAACCCAGGATAAAGGTCGTTAAGGATAGCCATTGCATGGTAAAGCCTTCGCCCATGCGCATCAGGGTTCCTGATGCGCAGCCACCTGAAATGACCATGCCGATACCGAAGAGTACCGCGCCGATTGCGGTATGAATACCAACCGGCTGAACACCGCCGATTATTGGACCACCTTTTAAGAGAGTGGTAAACTGTAGCGCAGCAAAACCCAGCGCGGCCACTGCAAAAGCGATCATGGTGGCGCGGGTCAGGGATGTACTGCCTGTCAGAATGGGATCACGCAGTGAAGCGGTAAAGCAGAACCGGGATTTCTGAAGCACAACGCCCAAGCCGATACCTAGGAACCAAATAATACTGAGCAGCGTTTTCATCTGGGATAAATACATCCCCACGGCAATAACCACGGTGAGTGCAGCAGCGGTATAGCCGAGCTGACTCTTCTTTTTGACGGCAGTTAACGGTCTTTTTCTGAGCATGATTTGTGTTTCTGACACGATTGCAACCCTCCTTCTTTATGTTTGTGAAGTTTTTCACCTCTAACTGGCTTCATTGTACTATTTTTTAGAAAAACTGTGAAATTTCAGTTTTTTATGATAGTATAATGTTAACTTATACTAAGCAGGTGAAACAGGCTATGAATCTGAAACTTTTACAAGCCTTTATTGCGATTGCTGATGCAGGTTCTTTCTCCAAAGCTGCTGAACGGCTCTTTATATCGCAGCCGGCTTTAAGCCAGAATGTAAAACAACTGGAAGCTCACTTTAAGACTACTTTGATCCGGCGTGATTCGCATAAATTTTCACTGACGAAGGCAGGGCATATCCTGTATCAGCATGCCCTGCAGTTAACAGCGGCGTCTGCTAGCATGGAGGAAGCAATGCGGACTTTGCAATCAGACTGCGATCAGCTGGTATCAGTGGGTGCTACCAGCGTCATTGGCGGCTATGCCGTTCCGTGCAGCATTTTTATTTTCAAACAGAAGTACCCAAACGCCTCCATTAAATTAAAGCTGGGAAATCGCCGCCAGATTTTAGAGGACCTTCGGTCCGATTTGTTGGATATCGGCATTGTCGAAGGCGACCGGCCTGACACTGCATTCAACGCGGATGAAATACACACCGAAGAAATGATCATCGTCGCTCCCAATAGTGAATCGTGGCGAAAGCAGCCGCAGCTCAGCCTGAAGGATGTGCCTACGGTTCCGCTGATAATGAGGGAAGAAGGCTCTGCTACGCGATGGGCGGTTGAGCAGGTTTTCCGGCAGGCCGGAATCAATCTCCGGCAGCTGAATATTGTGTTGGAACTTAACAGTGTCGATTCCATCAAAGCTGCAGTGGAAGCTGGCCATGGTATTTCGATTCTTCCCCGGATTGCAGTAAAAAAAGAGCTTTATAACAAAGCTCTTTGTTCGCTGAAAATCGATTTACTTTCCTTTTCTCAACGCATTTATGTAGTTTATAAAGGTAAGACCCATCGGCCTATTACCGCCAAATTTATTAAACTGATGAAATCAGCGGCCAATGGTTTTTGCTAATTACTATTATTCGCGGATGGTAATTTGCCAGATGCCGTTGTCCACTTCCTCCACTTGCATAGTAAGCCGCTTGCGGCGCATTTCTGCCTGGATGACCGACACGGTGCAGCTATGATCGGTAAGCAATATAATATGGTCTCCCGGCTGCATTTGCTTGATGGCGGCCTGGACTTTCAGATTGGGGATTGGACAGAAATCGCCAAGGGCATCAATAAAATGCTCGGCCATTAAGCAGCCCCCTTTCCGCGTTTTCAAATTGCTAACTTCGCGATACAATAAATAGTAACATTTTTTGCAGCTCTTCTGTTATTTAAGCCCTACTGACTTCAGCACATTAGTGAGACTTTCAGCGCTTTGTTTTAGTTTTTCTATTTCTTCCTCGCGAAGGGGAACAGCCAGTCTGGTCTCAATACCGTTGCTGCCGACGCGGCAGGGAAGGCTCAGGGAGACGCCGCTAATGCCGTATTCTCCTTCCAGTGTTGTTGATACCGGAAAAATGCTGTGTTCATTATAAAAGACAGCCCGGGCAATCCGGCAGGCCACCATGGCAATTCCGAAATTGGTGCAACCCTTATAATTAAGAACATCATAAGCGACATTTACCACAGCAGGGCCGACACTGGCGCGATCAAGCGGTTTTACCGGGTGAAAGTAGTCATCGAGCTGCTCGCTGGGAATGCCGGCGATACTAATAAGACTCCAGGCCGGAAAAGCCGAATTGCCGTGCTCACCTAACATGAAGCCCTCGACATGCTGCGGATTCACTTGATAATAGGTGCCGAGAAGTTGTTTGAGGCGGGCTGTTTCCAATGACGTACCTGTACCGAATAGTTTGTTTTTGGGATAATCGAAGAAGTTGGCAGCGTAATAAGTGGTAATATCGAGCGGATTGGTGATCATAATGATAATGGCTTCTTTGGTGTAACGGGTGATGGATGTCATGACATCTTTCATGACGGTGACATTTTTCCCGGCCAGGGATAAGCGGTCGCCTGGCTCCCCTGGCATAATGCTGGGGCCAGCCGCGATAATAATGACATCAGCGTCTTTGCATTCTTCATAGCCGCCGGCGTGAATGCGGCTGTTCGGACTAAGGCTGAAAGGCGCGCCGTGGCTGGCGTCAAGCGCTTCACCTAACGCTTTATTCTCCTTGATATCAATGACTGCAATTTCAGCGGCCAGATTTAGGGATAAGGCGGTATTCAGCACGGCTGAGCCGACATTACCTACGCCGACGATTGCTAATTTCGTTCTTTTTGTATGCATTGTGTTTCCTCCCATTCCGTAACTAGGCTACAAACGTATTTTTACTGTACGCACAACTTGTTCTATAGTTGCTATATTATACCATTAGCCCTGTAAAATGTCGATTGTCACGGGAGTTTCTCCGGTGACAATACGCACAGCTCCCGCTTAAACCTTAAATCGTCCTACCGCCTGCTCTAATTGATTGGACGATGCACTTAAGGTTTGGCTGGAGGCAGTTATCTCTTCCAGCGAGCTGGACTGATCCTCAAGTGAGGCTGCAATTGTCTGCGTTTGTATTACCGGAGCTTTGTCCAGTGCCTGCAACCAAAGAAACAGTATTGCAAATATATAAGAATTCATTATAGTTATCCTTGAACTCTGCCGCAAAAGCAGCCTGCTTTGCGACAGAGTTTTATTTAAGTTGGTTCCTCTGAGAATTTCTATGTCAATGGAACCGTCCCCGTGACAGAAAATTGTTTTTTCTTGTGTTTTATTAGGTGGTATTCTATAATAAAGAAGAAAGTACTCTCAACAACTACATATGTGTATCCGGATGAATTTTGCGGGAGAGCGGCTGTATAAGCCCGCCGAAGAAGTAAAACTTTCAGGCACTCCGATTGTTGAGTAAAACCGCAAAGGGACGGAACTCTGGAGAGATCCTCCTATGAGGGCGCCGAAGGGGAAACCCAGCAACGTTGTTGCTGATAAATCTCTCAGGCAAAAGGACAGAGATAATATACGCTGCACAAGATGTTTGATTGTGCTGCCGTATTTTAGCGCTAGCTCAGCCTTATCTAATCTTTCCAGAGTCAAATCAGCAGTTGATTTGACTCTTTTTATTTTATTCACAAATAATTTGTCTACAGAGAAAGGGAGAAAAAATGAGTAAATCAATGCCAATTGCCGCGCCGCATACGTGGGGCAAGTATACTCCAGACAAGATTTTTACGGTTGTTTCAAAGGCCACTCAGGCCAAAGAAGCCTATGGAAGAGAACATGTTGTCAATGGCGCACCGGGAACCTTCCTTGATGAAACGGAAACCATTTATTGCCTGCCTACGGTAGAGGCAGTATACCGGAGTATTCCCATGAATGAAGTTGTTGCTTATTCACCGCTGGAAGGGGCGCCGGATTTCCTGGAGGCTGCTGTGCAGCATGTTTTCCGGGATTTTCGCCCTGAAGCTCATATAAAGGCAGTAGCGACACCTGGCGGTACGGGGGCGTTGCATAATATTGTAGCTAACTACACTTCCGTTGGTGATTCCGTCCTTTCCAGCGAATGGTGCTGGGGACCGTACAAGTCGATCGCTGAAGATGCGCTGCGTAAGTTTGAAACATTTTCCCTTTTTGCCGGAGAGCAGTTTAATCTTGCTGAGTTAGAGGAAAAAATGGCAGCTCTCCTTGCTCAGCAGGAACGGCTGGTTGTCATTTTAAATACGCCTTCTCACAATCCTACCGGCTATACCATGACAAATGCCGAATGGGAGGCTGTGCTTACTAGTGCCAAAAAGCTGGCAAAACCAGGCCGCTTTATTATCCTGGCGATTGATGTGGCTTATTTGGATTATACCGACGATCAGGTGGCAAGCCGTTCCTTTTTCCCGTTGCTTGCAGATTTACCGGAAAATGTACTGCCTATTATCTGCTTTAGCATGTCAAAAAGCTTTACGCTTTATGGACAGCGGGTGGGTGCAATGATTGGCGTATCCCCAAGCGCTCAAATAGCTGATGAATTTTTTAAAACGAATCAGATTACCTGCCGGGCGAGCTGGTCAAGTATTAACCGGGGAGCCTCCAAAGTGCTGGCCGCTATTTATGCTGATCCTGAACTGGTAAAAAAGAGTGATGAAGAGCGGGCGGCGGCTCTTGCTATTATTAAGTCCCGTGCTGCTTTGTTCAGTGCAGAAGCGAAGGCTGCGGGACTGGACATTCTGCCGTACCGTTCCGGTTTTTTCCTAACGATCCCAAGCAAAAGACCGGAAGAGGTTTGTCAGGTATTAAATAAAGCCAATGTTTTTCTCGTTCCTCTTGCCAAAGCAGTTTTAGGATCTCCCTGGGCACGAATAATCCCATTCAATCCAAAGCTCACATGCATAAAGACGCTGCCCGCCAGGATAATGGTTGTAAAATCTTTCGCATAAGGAAGCACATCCGGCGTCGCTCCCAGCAGCAGCAGCAAGGGTTCCAGATACCATAGCGCTGCCACGGTGGTAACCACGACTAAACCAATAACCATAGTCACCGCATTGCCTAAAATAAGTTCAGCCCCGGCCTTGTCCTGTTCTCCCAAGCGGATCGAGACAAGTGCAGCGGCACCTAACCCGACAAACATACCCACTGCCATCAAGATCATCATTAACGGAAAGGCAATGGTAACGGCTATTAAGCCTATCTCCCCTACGCCCTGGCCCACGAAAATACTGTCTACCACATTATATAAAGCATTGACTACCATACCGATAATCGCCGGAACGGAAAAGCTCCATAACAGTGCTGATATCTTATGCTCACCTAAAGCAGCTGATTTGTCCATACCTACCTCCAGGTCACCAAACAATGTTTTAACACGAATGACTTATTCTACCACCAAGAGCAGGGAATTATCAATTACAATAGTATTTGATAATAATTTAGGGTAAGAAAAA
>Ga0366774_1126_pt1 | contig 11979 bp, 8 predicted proteins | sample BONcelHN113001D9_FD_207068 | JGI IMG/M metagenome (GOLD analysis project Ga0366774, IMG submission 207068) | Enriched cells from coal bed in the Powder River Basin, Montana, United States - BONCAT cells N11 rep2 HSBNCT.N11.300.1.D9 ...
CGAGACGGGTTGTATGATATTTTTCACTTCGTAGGTCAACGGGACAGGAATGCGTTTACTCCCATCCACATCCAATACATAATTTGTTTCAGCATATACGGATTTTCCAAAAACTACTATAAAAACTATAACCAATATATTAAAAACTTTTAACCGCATCAATATTCCACCACCTCACGCCTTTATTCCGGAATGCACCATTGTTTCCATCACCCTGGTCTGCATAATCATAAATAGTATTACCGTCGGAGCCGTTATTACCAGTGTGCAGGCAGCCACCGCACCGGCTCTCGCTACAACAACCTGTCCCCCTCCAATGCTTTGTCCAATGGTCTGCATAGCCAGGGGCAGAGTTTTCATTGCCTCGCTGCTGGTGAATATCAAGGGAGAAATGAAATCATTCCAATTGAGTACAAAAGAAAGCACTGTAAGTGTAGCCCAAGCTGGCTTGATCGAAGGCATAACAATTCGCCAGAATGTGACCCATTCACCGGCTCCGTCTATCCGCGCAGCATGCAGCAGCTCATTGGGAGTCTGTTCAATAAACTGCTTCATAAGAAAAAAGTTATATGCCACTGCCAGCTTTGGTACTATCAAAGCCCAATAGGTATTGACTATTCCAAGGCCGTTGACCACCAAATAGTTTGGTATCTGGGTTATATGAGTTGAAAACATCAGCGCTGCTATAACAATGGGGAAAATGACTCCCATACCGGGCGATTTATGCTTGACCAGCCCATAAGCGCCCATGGCTGATATTATTACCGTAATAACGACAATAATGACCGTCGTAAAAACACTATTGAAGACATACCGTAAAAACGGCACTGTGGAGCCGCTCATAGCTACCACAAGATCAGAAAAATTGCTCAGTGTAGGCTTCCTTACTAAAAAACGCGGAGGAAAAATAAACAACTCATCCATAGGCTTCAATGCCGTTGATACTAAGTATATGAGAGGTAATGCCGTAAAAACCACCAAACCTATCATGAGAACATATAAAAGAAACCATTTGAAGCTAAAACCTATTTTTTTGTTCAGGATACTAATCCGAATTCCCGTCCTGACTACACTCATATCCTTTTCTCCTTTACATGTCCTTTGAGGACAACAGTTTCATACATATGCGTCCAATTATAAATGTCAATGAAAACAGGAATACTGCAATGGTAGAGGCGTAGCCCATCTGAAACCTTATAAATACATAATCGTACAAATGCGCCACCAGTGTATGGCCCGCATAATCCGGACTTGGTATTCCGGCAACCCCCACTGCAATGTCAAACACTCCAAAAGAAGTCGAGATGGAATTTACTGCGCCATAAAGAAGCTGGGGTTTAACCATGGGAAAGGTAATATAATACAGCTCCTGAAACCTACTCCTGATACCATCAATTTCTCCGGCTTCATACAAATCTCTGGATACACTTTGAAGTCCTGCAAGAAAAACAAGGAAACCCGTCCCCATACTCATCCATATAGATATGATAATCACAACCAGGAGAATGGTTTTTGGATTCGTGTTCCAAAGTATGGCTTCCTGAATGACACCGGTTTTTATCAAAATACTGTTGATAAGCCCATATCTGTCTGATGAAAAAAAATACATCCATACTACGGTCATGGCTATCGAACTGGTGATAGAAGGCGTATAAAACGCAAGTGAAAAAGCGTTCCTGAGCTTTAGCTGGTTTATCACCCACGCAGCTATAAACGACATTATGTAACCAATAGGCCCTGTAGTTCCGGCAAATATCAAGGTATTCTTTAAAGCAATGATAAATACATCGTCTTCAAGCAACAAAAGACGGTAATTAGACAGACCTACCCACTTGGGCGCCTGGAGCATATTATAATTCGTAAAGCTCAAGCCTGCTGCCATAAAAACCGGAACCACTACAAATATAATAAACAAGACAAGAAATGGCGCCATAAAAAGGTATCCTGTTATTTTTTTTTCAAGCTTACATTTTATATACTCCGGTGATCTCATCATCTATTATCCTCTTCATCTATAATAATCCCATACTCTTCATGCTTACTTCTCAATTCCTTGTTTATATCCTTGACAGCCTGCTCAAGGGAATCCCTGACCAGCATCCCTCCAATGACCGACCTGATCCAGGCGTTGGTGATATGCCTTACTGTAAAATACCCGCCAGGCGTAACAGGCATTTCTTTATACTCCGGCCATTGTCCTATGATTGTTTCCAGATCGTCCTTTTTCCATGGTATATTTTTAAAAGCTTCAATGTTTGAGGTGTTCCAGCGTGCTTCCACACCTATCAGCGCTTCCAGTTCCTTTCCAAATTGTTCCTGTGTTCCGGAGGACGTCCACCATTTGAGAAACTCCCATGCTTCCCTGCTGTATGCTGTCCGGCTCAGAATCATAGCCGCTTCCGCGGAAGTACCCGCCGTGGTCCGATCAATAGTGCCGTCCTCCTTCCTTGTGCCAGGTAATGGGGCTATAGCCCATCTGCCGTATAATTCAGGCGCCGACGTGGAAAGCTGCATATAAGTACCAAATCCCGCTATTCCCATGGGCATCTGGCCTGTACGCATCCGGCTAAAAAAATCCGCCTTTACTGGGACTCCATAATTTGTATACAATTCCGTCAATTCCTTGAAAGCCTGTACTGCTTCAGGCGTGTCCAGTCCTGACCTGGTATTATCCTCATTGTAAAAGCTGCCGCCGCGCTGAAATAAAAATGGCGAGATGTCAACAGGGTTAACAGGATAATAAAATTCCATATTGTTCTGGTAAAGAGCCGGCAGGACAAGCTTGTATAAATCCTCCCATGTTTCAGGAAGCTTGACTCCCAGTTCGCCGATTATATCCTTTCTGTAAAAAAGCACTCTGAAATCCATCGTCTCAGGGAGGGCATAGACACCGCCTCTGTATTTAAGAGGTATAATCATGCCCGGGAGGAATCCGGAATCAATTTCTTCATAGTCGTCAAACTCCTCCAGGTTCAAAACCGCATCTCTTATTGCAAACTCCACCGGTGAAGCTGCAGATATGCCAAGGGCCACATCCGGCGCATTCCCTGAAGACAGGGCAAGCATCAACACATTAAACGCGCCGATATTCAATTGGGAGGAGGGCAGGATATTCATATTTACTGCAATATTTGTTTCCGGCGTAAATTGCGTATCCGCCATTTCCTTGATAATCTCCCCCCATTCCTTTCCCCTTGACACCCACACGTTTATTACTTTCACATTACCGTCATCCTTGTCATAGGTGTTTCCTATACTGTCATAATCCACTTTAAATGATCTGACAAAATTATATAAGGTAAGATATATTTTTTGAAATATATTGGATTTCTTATTAACCCATTTTTCTTCTTCAGATCCCACCAGCAAATAATCAATTCCCAGAGGCTGATCCTGAAGGCTAAGAATTACATCGCCAAGGGTATTCTGTGCGTTTTCGATCTGTGCTGTTTTATTTGATATTATATCAGGATCCGCTATCATTTTCTCAAGCTGTTCCTTTATAGCAGTGAAATTTCTAGCCCATACCGTCCTCCTGGTAGATATGCCGTCCAGCATATCTATATCTCCCTGGAGCCTTAAGGCAATCTTTTTCAGGTTTTCAACGATACCGGGGATTCTTTTTTCAAGGTAATAATTATATAATGGATCTGGGTCAGCGCCTGTGATCATAGCAATCCTGTGGATGATATCAGAAAGTGCATAAGAGCTTTCCGTAAGAGAATGAACGAGCCTGTAAAGAGGTCCCATCTTTACTGTCATGGTCAGTTCGTGCTCCCCTCGGCTAAGATAAAAAAGGTACGGCTCGCCGGATTCAGAATGGAACACGTCGGTTTGCCAGTTTTCTCCAAACCAAAAGGCATATTCTTCCATTTCAGCAAAAGGTATTTTTCCATCTATGGCAATCTGCCTGAAGACCGGAAGCCCATCATTGTATGATTGCAGATACCTGAATCCTATCTTATACAATCCATCCTCCGGAACGTCAATCTTCCAGGTTATCGACTGGTTGCCCAGCCTCCATCGCCAACCGCCCATAAAATTCAGCTTCTTTGATTCCATTGACACAGGTTCAGTCATGGGATCGGAGTCACTTGCGCGCCTTAACGTAGGCTCGCTTTTATATAAAACACTGTTTTCAGCCTGTAGCTTTATCGTTGTACCCGAATAGCGGCACTTAGCCTCATAAAGCTTTTTTACCTCCGCGTAGCCAGGCAGCCGCTCCGGCGACTTTAATACAATGCAGCTTATAGCAACAGGCTGGTCAATATAATTAAAACGAATCGTATGCCTGCCTGAAGAAAAGTATATCCTGAATGGAGAAGAATACATCCCCTTGCTGTCCGACAGGCTGACTGTCTGCCACCGGTAAATCTCTATCTGCCTAGGTTGCACCTCGTCTCCGATATTATTATGCCTTGTTTCAGCCCCGTCGTTCCACATACGGTTCAAGGTAATACTGTGAGCCTCGTCGAAAGGCACCTCTCCGTCAATCACCAATTCCCTTTTTACAGGGGAACTTGATCCGGGAATACAATAATATTCCACTATAATTTCATATAAACCAGGCACATTAACATCTGCTGTCCATTCAAACCATTCGTCCGTTTCTTCCCAGACCAGCGCACGCTTGCTGCTGTTTCCGACGCCTGACTTCAAGGTGTAATCATTTCTGCTTGAGGCAGTGACCGCCTGATAATCTAATACGATATCTGTAACCTGAGCCGGCTCGTATCCTTTACTCTCATATTCCATCTTGACATCATGGTAACCCTTTTTCAAGGTTAAGGCCGCAGCAGACTCATCCTGCTTTGAAGAACGGCTTACGCCGAATTTTTCCCGAACAGGCTCGCCAGGTAAAGCAACTGCCGAAGAGGACATATATGAAAATAAAAATGAGATAATATATAATAACAGGATCATTTTACAGAATAGCTTGTACTTGCGCAGATCCTTCACAATAAAATTCCCCCTATTTATATGTCTAATTCTTTATAATCTCCAATCTGTTGTTTGCAAAACCATAACCCCAAAGTCCTTTATTTTCATAGCCTTTGGTGAGAAGCCTTTGATTTTTCCCATCTTTCTCCATGATCCAAAGCTCGCTGCCATTACCCACATGCGACCTGCGGTAGATAATATGGGTCCCTCCCTGTGAATAACATGCATGACACTCCCATTTACCCTCCTGCTTTTCCGTCAATTCCTTGATTTCATATGTAAAGGGATTAATCAGGCAAATCTGGGTTCCTCCTCTTGCCAGTTCAGGCTTGTAAACATGCTCTTCATGATTTGGAAGTCCGGCGTCAAAATAGAAATCAGCATGAGATCCGGGAATAAGTCTGGTATAAATCAGTTCCTTTCCATCCGGAGACCACAGTGTGCCATTGGAACCATTTCCCCTGTTTTTTTCAGTGCCGTAGGAAGTCCCAAACCAATTGCTCTGATTTTCCGTAACACTCCTATGTTCCGACCCGTCAGGCCTTCCTAAACAGATATCCGCCGCAAAATGAGCACTATCCTTTTCCTCATAACAGTCAACATATGCCAGCCATTCACCGTCCGGCGACCATACAGGCTCAAAACAAATATGCCCCGGCCGGCCTGCCACAAAAGTACGGTTTGAACCGTCCGTACCTATAGTATTTATGGAATATGGCCCGATACCGTATTTGGGATCATCCGAGCATGTTATATGAAAGGATACCCTCCTACTGTCAGGACTCAGGCGAATTCCATAAACAAAGCCTCCTCCCTTTGTTGTCAGCTCATATCTTCCTTTTCCGCTTAAACCGGATATGAACAGCCTGTTTTCACCCTCAATCCATTCAGTCCAGAGTATTCTTCCATCATCCATAATGCCTGCACAACCGATATAGTTTGACGTTCTGCCTTCTGTCAGTATCTCTTCAATTGTTCCGTCGGAAAGGTCATATATCCACACATGGCTTATAACCAGTCCTGCAACCATTTTACTTATTGTTGTATCTTCATAACTCATTAATACGATCTTTTTATTATCCTTAAAGACAGAACCTATACCCCAGGAAGCCTGACCTGGCACACCAAAGTCAAAATACTTTTCAGAGGTACCGTCGGCCTCAATCACTCCAATCCTGCCTGCTGATGTAAAAAGAACAGGATTTTCGTAATGCCGTGCATTATTCATAGCATCACACCCTATCAAACGTTGTAATATTTCCTAAATAGGAACAATAAACATCTTAACGCATTCCTGGCCAATGTCAAGCTTGGATTACCGTTTGTTTTCTTTCTACATATTCATATCCAAATTACATATGCCCGGATCTTCATCACTGTTTGTTGGCAAAATATTTATCACGGTATTGCCCCGGAGTTAATCCTACACTTAATTTGAACTTGCGGATAAAATTAGAGGTGTCTGCATATCCAATGGCAGTAACAATATCTTTAATGCTCATGTCACCGCAGGTCAGCATCTGCTTTGCTTTTTCCATCTTCACATCAGTAAAAAAATCCAGTAGATTGCTTCCGACTTCTGACTTAAAGGTTTTTCTGAGATATTGGGAAGAAACATAAAAATCATTCGCCATCTTTGTTACGGTAAACTGACAATTACCCATATTTTCATTCAAATAATCAATATATGCCTGCCGATGTGTATTATGCAAGGTATTTATATTTTCCCCGGCAAATTCTCCAATCCTTTTAGCGACAAGCCTGATAATGGAATCTATTTCCAAAGTGCTTGAAAATTCAGAGATAAAGAATAAATCAAAATAATGGCCTATTTTCGCGGCATCTTCTCTGTTAATACTTTTTGCCTGCTTGATGAATATACTTATTATGTCAATACAAACATACTCGGCCAAAAGAAGCGTAGTCCCTGCTTTTCTCATATGTTCCATAATTCTTGACATGGCTTTATATATGTCATTTACTTTCCATAATGATAAAGTCTCTTTAAAATATATAATCTCCTGATAAGGGTATGAAGTATCGGTGTTTAATACCAATGCCATTTGTGAAGGCGGAATAACAGTATCAGCGTTACTAAGAAAACGGTACTTCAATGCGAACCGGGCGCTAATATAGGACTTGGGCAGCATTGAAATATCTTCATATTGATCGCCATATGATATTGTAAGCCTTATTCCGTATTGCCTGAGAATACTATCTCTTAATGTTATGAGATTATTATTGATAGATACACGCTCATCATTATCAAAACATAAAACACCAAGAAAACATTTTTCTCGTATATAATCAAAACCTCCGCAGCAAAAATATCCCTCAATTTCCGGCGGCAATAGCTGATGAAGATTCCGGCACATATCAAGTTCTGAAATGAACGCATTATCAAGCGCGCTGCTGTCTGACACAATGATGCATACGCAAAAGAAAGCATACGTAAATTTAACGCCCATATATTTACAGGCGTCATTCATATCCGATACATTGTAAAACCTGCCCCTTATGACATTTGAGACAAAATAGTCAAATAATGCCGGCGTGCTTTCATGTAAATTTTTTCTGATACGTATATTTTCCTGATACAGCTTTTCAAGGGACGACTGTATTAATGATATTTCATTCAGATGCCTTGAATGCTTTTCCCCCGGACTACTGCCATACCCTATTAACGGCAAAGAGATCTGAAGCAGCTTCCGCATGGGCTTGTATGCCCTCTCTATGGCCACTATAGCTAATATGCTTCCGCAAAAGAGCGTTACCAGCAGCAGAATGAAAAGGAATTGCCTGTCGGTATATATAGGCGCCAAAAACCTGGATTTATTCATAAGTCTCAATATTGTTATATCATTGACACCGGCCTTTTTTAAGGAAGAATAAATAACACCGTTCACAGTCAAATCGCATTCCGAAGGCATTGTCTCCAGCTTTACCGCAATTTCCTCCCCGATTGCAGCATAATTATTATCACTTGATGATATCAATTTATTTTGACGGTCATATATAAAAATCAACTCATAATCACCGTCTACAACACCTGTGCTACCCCAGAAGTCCTCTTCTTCAAATATATATGTGCAGACGAGATAATAAGAAGGTATCGCAAGTAAAATATGATCCTTGCCATTTATATATTTGAATTCCTCCGAATTGTAAAACGAGAGAATGTCTTTGGATTTCAGCGAAGTCAGCAGCGCTTTAAAACTCCTGTACTTCCCGTTTAGAGTTTCTGCGCTGCAAAAACCGTTAAATGTTAAAAACTGACTGTCGTCTCCATAGTATATAATAATATCCTTGATGGAACCTGTTACTGTATTGCGGATATAGTCTATCATTTTTGACGACTGAAGTTTTCTGCTTTTTATGTAAACAGGAGTAAATTCAGGCAGCTTTTCAATTTCATTACTAAGCCTGTTTGCCTCCTTAAGATGATTGTTAATTAAATAATGTATTCTATCCAACTGCATAGCATTGATCTTATCAATGTAGCTTGTTTGTGTCTTTTGTAAATATGAAGTGAATATTAAGCCAATGATGACAATAACAAGCATATTAAGTGTTATGAATACCATAATATTGTTTATGAGCATCTGACGTTCAATATATATACTTTTTAACGCCCGATAAGCTGATCTCATCATATAGTCTCTCCTGCCATATTCTGGTGCTGGTATATGAATCATGCTTTGACTCACCAGGAGATATAACATTTTATGTTACTATTACGTTATATCGTAACCGAAAACACTTCCCCCCCCATTCAGATCCATGTCAATAGTTACCATTTTACCGATATAATCTGTGAGGTCGATTTCAGGAATCATCCTGTGGTAATCCCCTCTCAGTTGCGCCATTCCGATGTTCTTCCCATCACTATCCTTGACGGTTATATGAATGACGCCTTTCATGTTTATATGAAGCTTTGCCTGGACTACCTTCAACGGAACAGTCTTTATCGTACCTCCCGATAGGGAAGCAAAACCATCCTGCCGCAGCCAGGCTCGGCCGGTAGCGGCTGACATCCGGTTGACATCAGTTTCCATGTGATCCGTATTGATTGCGCTGTAATACAAACAAAGACGTCCGTCATCCAACTCCATGAAGTTTGCCGAATAAATCCCTCCTTTGTCCCAACCGGTTTCACCGCAAGCTACTGCAAATGAATTGCGGTTCACAGAAAAATCAATACCGTCATCGGACCAAACCATCTGTATATTAACATGCCCGTCTAGAGCCGTAAACAGTTGTACATGCCCTATGTACATACCGGCATATTCTTGAACATCCATCCCATAATACTGGTATCCCGGCGGAGCGTCCGCAGGTGGTTCCATAACTACCTGTTGATTCGTCCAATGGATGAAATCCTTGCTTTCCGAACGTGCAACAACACGCAGTAATTTCACCCTATCATCCACAATACCCCCTCCGCCGTCATCTTTTATAAGACTGCCTCCACACTTGAGGGCTACATCTATTTCCTTCCGTTCGGGAAGTATCTGCATACCGCTTATCCTTATAATGTCCCCGCAGATTTTTTTACGGGCGTTGCACGTATAGGCAAGAAAGTGTTCCCCCTTAGTCGTCTCTCCTTCCACCTTTGTCAGTTTACCATACAGGACATACTTATTAATGCGTGTATCATAAAGAAATGTATATGTATCCTCAGATCCTATCCAGTAAGGTTCACCAGGAAACTTTTCCCAATGCACGCCATTCTTGGATCGCCGGATGACATGGTGCGCATATGGTACTGCATCCGAACACCGCATGAAAGAAGTGCCAAGATAGGGATATCCTTCATATGTTCCCGGTCTGTCATAGAAGCCCTGGCCGCACTCCTCTCCGTCATCAATGATGTCAAGCTGATGTCGTTCCTTCTTCCAGTTGATTCCATCGTAGGAGGTTGCCAGACCGCAGAGATAATCATCCCCCTTGCTGCCAAAGGTATAATAGACCGCGGTTACCGGCCCGGTTTTTCCTGTCGGTCGAAATCCATACGGACCTATGCCCTCCCATTCATATTCTTTCTGAATGACAGGATTGCCTGCTTCCTTTTCCCACGGATGAAAAGTACGGATAACATTTTCCTTTCTGCTGATGTATTTATCATCAAGAAACAGGTATCGTTTGCTGTACATGTGTATTCTCCTTTTGAACAATAAGTTGAAATCCTTTTAATCTATCGCCTTATTTAATTGACATAATTTCTCATCATGTATAGTATAGCAGCCCTGACCCTGGCAGTCTATACATGTAGAATTTGATTATGTTCGGTATATTTTTCTCACCGATAAAGATTTCTGAAGTATCTTTGCAAATCTTCCTGAATGCTTTCAGGTACAGGCGATCTATAATCATGTATCATTTTCTCAACCTCATTATGTGCCTTTTCCAGCATGGACGGAGCATCTTCATAACCACCTGTAAAATCAAACATGGCATTTTTGAAGAACTCACCACTCCTGAGCAAATCAAGGGTCAGGTCGTCTGTCAGGAAATTCCCGCCGTGTCCTGCATTTAGTACGCTTTCTATTCCCCTCTCCAGATTGCAGGTGGAGATACCATCTCCCATAAACCGGGCAGCCTCCAGCCATGCCGACTGGATCAGCATCATTTCGGCAGACATGCCGTTGGCATTATGGCAGGAGCCGATACCATTCAGGAAATCCGATCCCGTGTTTTGCGCTGCCAGCATGAAAAGCATTCCCTCTGCACCATTCTGCTGATCATACCGGTAGGTCATGGTTCCCCCGCATTCCGCCGCTACAGGGATGCCATAGGATTTTGCCAGCTCGGTTGCGGCAGCCTTCCACAAGACCTTGTCTACGGTATAATACATATCATGCCCAGTCCTCATGTTGCTTCTAGAGGGTCCGAAGAGATAAAGAAAAGGATTTCCGGGGTTTAATATCTGAGTAAGCGCTGCCACGAAAATGTTTTCCGCATTTCCCAATAGCAGTGTTGTGTCCTTGCTGTAGGGTGAGGTTGTTCCCGCCATGGGACAGATGGTTGGTATTACGGGAAAGTTATTTGCTGTTGCACCCAGCAGCAGTTCAACATTGATATCCGTCAGCGTCAGTGGAGATACTATGGCAACGGCAACCGTCATCAGCCTGCTATTGGACAGTTCCCTCCCCCCAGACAAAATGCTCCCAAGCTCAAGCCACTGTTGAAAGCCCTCCAAAGACCCGGCATATACGAAATAGTGCTTTGTATGGTTCAACAGGTGAATTTCAAGCGCACGCAGGCTGGATGTAGCATCACCATATTCCACTACGGGAAAATCCATACGGCTGATTGCAGATACATGATCAAGCTTCTGCGCAATAATGGTATGCTTTCTTACATCCTCAAGGCATGGCCTTCTGGGCGTCTGTGTATCATAATCAATGATCCACGGGTCCGTCACAATTGCGAGAGAATTCTGCTTTCCGCCTCCGACCTCATACTCCTTGCCATCGACAGTACTTATACTGTATCTGGACGGCACCCGGGAAAGCAATTCCCTTAAAAGCTCAGCGGGTAGCCTGATGACTCCGGCTGCTTCATCCACTTTTGCCCCTGCATTTGCAGCCAGTTTCAGAATTCCTTCGTGGGGGACGTGAAACCCCACGTTTTCCAATAAATATTCAGTAGATCTTTTTAATTCCTCGATCTGTGTCTCGCTTAACACTCTTACTTTCATATAGTTCACCAACCTTTTGCAATATTAGTTCAGTCTTCTGAATCCTGCATGGGCAATAGGCCTCTTTAATAATTCACTTACCATTGGTTGACATATCGTAATAATGCCTGCCGTCCAGATCCCATACCTTACAGCCGCTTGCTTTGCTGAAATAGGCGGGCCATTGTTCCGGAGCGAGCATTTCAGGCCGTTTGCTCAACAATTGAGTACCGCCTGGAATTATTTTTTTCGCCTTTAAATAAAGATCCTGCGTCTTATTTCTTTCACTTTCATGCTCAGACATATTGATTCCACCCTTCTTTTCGAATAATATCTATACCAATGCATTTTTATTACAC
>Ga0366774_1127_pt1 | contig 11966 bp, 10 predicted proteins | sample BONcelHN113001D9_FD_207068 | JGI IMG/M metagenome (GOLD analysis project Ga0366774, IMG submission 207068) | Enriched cells from coal bed in the Powder River Basin, Montana, United States - BONCAT cells N11 rep2 HSBNCT.N11.300.1.D9 ...
GGGTATATTCAAATGGTTGAGTATTTCTCTCATTCTGTTTTGAACTTCTTCCCACTGTTCTGCTGATCCAATATATTTTTCTTTATTATGGGGATCCCATTTCGAGAACTGGTACGAGATATCATCATCAAGACCTACTGTTTTCAGCATGAAATTAGCCAGATTGACGCAACCTGCAAATTCCTGTTCCAGTTGTTCAGGCATACAGGCGATATGGCCTTCGGATATTGTGAACTGCCTTACCCGTATAAGCCCGTGCATTTCGCCGGAGGATTCATTGCGGAATAAAGTTGATGTTTCATTAAATCGCATGGGCAGCTCCCAGTAGCTTCTTTGCCTTGCCAGGTACACTTGAAACTGAAAGGGACACGTCATTGGCCGCAAGGCAAAGACCTCTGCGGTCTCATCCTTTTCATCACCCATGACAAACATGCCCTCACGGTAATGATCCCAGTGCCCGGAAATCTTGTATAAATCACTTTTTGCCATAAATGGTGTCTTGGTCAGCATATAGCCGCGGCGTTCTTCTTCATCTTCAACGAAGCGTTGTAAAATCTGAATGACTTTTGCGCCTTTCGGCATCAGTATGGGCAGACCCTGACCAATATAGTCAACTGTTGTAAATAGTTCCATTTCTCGGCCAAGCTTGTTATGATCCCGCTTTTTTGCTTCCTCAACTCTTGTAATATATGCATCGAGATCGCTTTTCTTCGGAAAAGCTGTCCCATAGATTCTTTGCAGCATCTTATTCTTTTCGCTGCCCCGCCAATAAGCTCCTGAAACCTGGGTAAGCTTGAAAGCCTTAATCTTTCCTGTCGATAGCAAGTGCGGCCCTGCACAAAGATCAACAAACTCACCTTGTTTATAGAATGATATCTCCTCACTCTCAGGTAATTCACGAATGAGTTCTACTTTATACGCTTCACCTCTATCCTCCATGAATGTAATAGCCTCCTGCCTGGGAAAGGTAAATCTTTCCAAAGGCAAGTCTTCTTTGATGATCTTCTCCATTTCCTTTTCAATCGTCTTCAAGTCTTCCTGCGAAAAAGCTTTGTCTACATCAAAATCATAATAGAAGCCGTTTTCAATAGAGGGTCCTATCGCTAACTTGGCATGAGGATACAATCTTTTTACTGCCTGAGCCATAATGTGTGAAGCTGTATGTCTATATGCTTTTTTGCCGCTCTCCTCTTCAAAGGTTTGAAGCTTCAATGTACAATCACTTTTAATCTTGAAGCTCAGATCCTTAACCGCACCGTCAACCTCACCAACCAGGGCAGCTCTGGCAAGTGCCGCACTTATGCTGTCAGCTACCGCCTTTATACTGACACTTTCAGCATATTCCTTGATACTGCCATCTTTTAAAGTAACTTTGATCATCATCTGTCTGCCTCCTACAAATTGTAATTCAGATTACGTCTTGCTCACAAAAGAAAACTCCCGCCCCTTTACAAAAGGGACGGGAGTTTTCCCGCGTTTCCACCCTAGTTGGCTGTTAGATAGAGTCACCTTCAAGTAACTCCGGAAACCGTTCCGCCAATACTTCCTGAAGCTTGCCTGCGGTAGGATGGTTTGAATCAAACCCTTTGAAGGTCAATGGTTTTTACTCTGAAATCGTAGATACTCATGGTGAACTCCTTTAGTACCTATAAAAGGGTATGCAATAATTTATTATTTCTCAATCTATCTTGGCTATTCACAGTTTGTCATAATCAATCATTGTCCCTACACCAAAGTGCACGTAAAGCTCAGGATGATCCGGTATAGGTATCCAATATCCAATATCCAATTACCGTTTTTCCATTTGACTCACCCTTCGGGTATGTTGCTTGCCGGGATGCCAGAGCCTGATTAGCACGACAGCGTTTATGCTGTTCAGGAGAACCGATTTTACATTAGCGCACCAAGGCCTGAAATTCCGGCATGTTGCGCATCCGATCGAAATGAGACTGTTGTTGGGCTACTGTTTTTACAACCTGGTCAAGCTCGATAGCTTGCTTTAAATAGGTTAGAGACTCTTGTGTATTCCCCCGGTCGGCATAGATTGTGGCAATACCATAATAGCTCCAAGTATTCTTCGGGTCACCCTGAATGGTTTTTTCAAACCAATACAGTGATTTATCATAATTATTCTGCAGTTTATACGCCATAGCCATATCATAAAAAGCTGGTACATAACCCGGGTTCATATCGAGAGTCTTTTGTATCAGTGCCATGCCGCCCCGATAATCGTCTTCGTAACAAAGAGCAATCCCCTTAGCCGTATAGACCTTAAAATTGGCGGGGTTGGCGGCGATAGCCTTATCGAAGTCAGCTACTGCCTCCTGGTAATGGTACTGTTCATAGAGCTTCAAGCCCTGATTGAAGAATTCTTCTGACTCTGCTGCTTTAACGGGGTCGGTTTTAGGAGCGGCTGGCACTGCCTGAGGGCTTAGTGACTTTGGTTCCGATCCAGTCTGTAGGTTACATCCCTGCAAACTCACAAGAATTATGATTGATATTATAATCATAATTTTTCCGGGACTGCTGTTCATCATGTTTTCCTCCATCGTCGCGCTCGCCTACAACATTCATAATAAGCTGCTATTTACAACCTGATTGCTAATAAATGCTGATAGCCAAACAGCTCAGTCGCGTGCTAATTTTTCTCACATTGTGAACTGCCTTCTTGCGTGGAATGGTCTTTTTAATTAATAATAATATCAGCGGCTGATACCTTGGGGTGGTGATATCTCTTTCTGCCTGACGTACGCCTGCCAAATTCAATACTTTTCACCGGACAAAAATGAAGACATGCCAGGCATTCCTGACAATTATCCAGCCACTGGGGTTTACCGTCCTGAAGACGGATATTGTTAACAGGGCATATTTTTTCACAGCTGCCGCAGGATATACAAGCATTTGTACAGGAAAACTTGTGATGTACCTGAGACAGCTGGTTATTCTTCCAGTACTTATTAATAGCCTGAAATGGCGCCCAGAAATGCTCAGCCTCATGGTTGCTGCTCAGTGCTGAAATGGCATTTGCGGCCCTTTCTATTGCCATGTCTGCCTGGGCTAACTTGCTATTCACTTTTTCTATTGGTGGAATGTCTGAGAGTGGAATGTAGCTTGAAATCATATCGATATGAAAACCAGCGTCCAGCTTGCTGCGCTTTTTTGCTAAAAGCACCTCAACCTGATGCAATGCACTGCTAAAATAGCGGTTGCTGCCGCTTGTTACGACTGCAAAGGTGTACTTAACTTTATCCATCTTCAGCTTGCCAATAAATTCGCTGACAATAGGGGGCAGTCCAAAATAGTGTGTCGGAAACACAAAGCCGATCCTTTCAGTAGCTGCCACTATTGTTTCATTTTGACGTAAACCCGGTATGGACACCAGCGTACATTCATCCAGCTTTTCCGCAATTGATGTAGCAGCATGGAGTGAGTTACCCGTAGCTGAAAAGTAAAAAAATGTTGTTTTCATAGGCCATGACTCCTTTCTATTTTCTGTTTTTTATCCCACTTGGTACATGCCCGGTAGGAACTACTTTGGCAGCATTGAAACAGTAGGTATGCTGATCGTCAAAAAAAACATGGGGATCAAAGCTTTCCAAAATGGTGGCTTTATCCAGCCCGCCTAAGAAGAAAGCCTCATCAACACCAATTCCCCAGGCCCGCAATGTTTTTATCGCTCTTTTATGGGCCGGTGCATTCCGGGCAGTAACTAATGCGGTTCTAATCGGACGCTTATCATAGTTTTTATATGTTTCCTGCAGTTTATTTAGAGCAGCCAAAAATGATTTAAACGGGCCTGGAGCCAACGGTATTTCAGACTTTTCCATCTCCTGCTTTTGGAATTCTTTCAGCCCCATCTCGTGATTTACTATTTCTGCCTCATCACTAAAGATAACTGCATCACCGTCAAAGGCAATTCTAATCTCTTCTATACTCTCAGCCTTTCGCAAATAAGTACCGCCAAAAATGGTAGCACTGGCATAGCCATTCTCAAGAGCCAATCTTACATCAGCCGGATTGGCAGATAAGAATAGATCTGCATGAAAAGCCTGCAAATATTTATAGGGAGATCTCCCTTTGGTAAATGCAGCTCTGGTAATAGTCAGGCCATGCTGCTCAATAGAATTAAAAACCCGTAAACCCGTATTGGGATCGTTTTTCGAAACCAATATGATTTCTACCATATTTTCTCCGGTTTCAGGATCACGAAGCTCTAAAAGCCGCTTTATCAAAGGGAATGCTACACCGCATTTCAAAAGCTCATCTTCATGTTTGATTTGAAATTCAGTATAGGCTGCTTCGCCCCGTTCTTCAAATATCTTATTGCTTTCGTCTAAATCAAACAGAGCCCGGGAAGAAATAGCAATTACTAATTTACCATCCAGTGTAACGGGCATAACGAAACCTCCACTAATTGAACTTCCATATGTCTGGTCTTTATTACCGGGTCAATTAACTATCTAGTGTATTTACCGCAGAACTATAAACTCCTGCTCCGTCCCTAAATACATTTGGCTGGAAGTGAATGCCATTCACTTCCAGCCAAATGTGTTTTCTACTGCCAATGCTCTAAGAGATATTTTTCTGCCTCGGTGCTCCATAGGCCTTTGAAACGGCTCGTAATTTCTGCCAGTTTGGCAAAATGCTGATTGGTTTTACCTAGGGCAGCAAAATCATCAATTGCTGTCAAATCCATAGTAATGCCGGTATAAATCAATTTTTTCCCGCCTGGTATCTCCGGCAGTGTTAAAGTGGCTTCAGCTACACTATTCAGCCCGCCAATATGAGTGACCATAACTGCCGGATTAATGAGATTTTTTTCCGTCAGCCGCAGTGATTCAATCATATCATTTGTATTGCCACCGGTAGTCCCCATAACATGGGCCGAATTGTAATGAACATTATAATAGTTGATCAACCCGGAAAATGCCGTATCGGTAGGACCGGCGAAGAAGTTCAGGCAGCCATCCCGCCCTAAAATCTGGTCAGCCTGTTCCACTACTGCCTTGATGGGAGCATAAACATGAACATCATCGAAGCCTGTGCCACCGGTCAGCTCTCGCAAATATTTCGGTACATCTTTCATATTGCCGGTATTGACAAATAATAAATCAATGCCTGCTTTTTTGGCCTCTGCCGGATCAAAGATGGCTTTAGCTCTCGTGATTCTAGCTTCATCTACATCGGTAACAACAATCAGTCCCGGCCGCCGGTCACCATGCAAGGCATAATCAACTGCTCCGAGCCCCATTGGTCCGGCGCCGGCCAGGATAGCCAGTTTACCGCCTGCGGCAATGCCCATCCGGTGCTCATAGGAGCCCATATCGGTATGGTAACTGGCATGAAAGGCACCGATAATGCAGGACATAGGTTCAGCAAGTGATGCCTCATAATAAGAATCTCCTTCGTATTTTAACAAACACCCCAGTTCCATAACTTCCTGCGGCAAAATGGCATAAGTAGCTGCACCGCCGCAATAACGATAGGAATACCCCGGTGAATCCATGCTCCCTTTATAGTTTAGCGCAGGCTGCATGGCAAATCGTTCACCTGCCTGAAACTGCTGCTGCCACTTAGCACCAACTTTCACAATATTACCAGCCATTTCATGGCCGATAATAATCGGGTGCTTATCTACGTCTTTGGGAACACGCTTATGGTCAGGGCCGAGAATTGCAGCCTTATAACTGGACATGCAGATACTGTCGGAAATGACCTGAACCAAAATCTCATCTTCTTTGATCTCCGGCAGTTGAAAAGTCTCCAGCCGCAAATCCTTCTTACCATATAATCTGACTGCCCGCGTTTCCATCTTCTCACCTCTCAAGATACTATTTTTGGTAAGCTTCCAAAATCTTCACTACTTCAACTGCTGTGGCACAATCCAAGATTCTATCGACAACACCTTCACGGATAATTTGATTTTTATCCACCCCGGCCAGTGCCGTGCGCATCTTCGGCAGTACTCCCGGTGCCATACTCAACTCATCAATTCCCAGTCCCATGAAAAAGGGTGCTAACCTATCGTCACCGCCAGCCTCGCCGCAAATGCCAATCCAGATATCTGCTTGCTTCGCTGCCCGGGCTACCTGGGCAATCATGCCTAATACTGCGGGATGATAGACTTGGTACAGATCAGCTACTTCACTATTTTCACGATCAACAGCTAATGCATATTGAATAAGATCATTAGTGCCTATACTGAAAAAATCGACCAACTTGGCTAATTTGCCAGCAAGCCACACGGCAGCAGGAATTTCAATCATCATTCCCACTTGCAGCGAACCAATTGCATGACCTTGCCGGATAACTGCCTTTCTTGCTTCTTCCAGATATTCTTTGGCCTTAACCAATTCCTCCAGCGAGGAAATCATCGGAAACATAACCGCTGTAGGGCCTGCTGCCGATGCCCGCCAGATAGCACGCAGCTGCGTCTCAAAAAGCTCAGGTCGCTTAAAGCACAAGCGCAAAGCGCGAACCCCCAAGAAAGGATTCTTTTCGTCAGGGAGTGCAAGAGCAGGAGCTCTTTTATCGCCGCCAATGTCTAATGTCCTTATTACGGTGAGGCTGGGAAAGCAGGCGACAATAACTTCGGCATAGGCTTCGACTTGTTCTTCTTCTGTGGGTAGAGCATCAGCCATAAACAAAAACTCGGTACGATACAGGCCTACACCTTGAGCCTTAAAACGGTGAATAAGTGAAATGTCCGAGGGACTGCCAATATTGGCAGCTAGCGTTATACCCAGAGGGATCCCGCCTGAGAATACTTGTTCTGTAGAGTGCCCGGCAGTCTGCTTACTCTTCAGAGCCTCCCAATCTTCCTTAGACAGCGCACTAATCCATCCCTGATCGCCATCCAGTTCTACTAGCAGTTGCTCTCTTAACTCTTCCCAGCCGCTGTTTATCCCAACAACGGCCGGGATGCCGTAAGTACGGGCTAAAATAGCTGCATGAGAGGTTTTGCCTCCTGTACGGACAACAAAGGCAATTACCCGGTCTTTGGGCAAAGAAATAGTCCGGGCCGGAGTCAGCTCTTCGGCAATAACAATCCAATTGCCGGAAGAGGGAAACTGGAGTTCTTCTTTACCCTTGGCTCCTAAATGCTGCAGCAGCTGCCGCGATACATCCTGGATATCAACAACTCTTTCCCGGAAATAAGGATCTTCCAAGGCACTCAGCATGGTTACAGCCTCATGGGTTACTTGCTTCACCGCCTGTTCTGCCAGACAGTGCTTATTTTGAATGGCAAGTGACATTTCTCCGGTAAAAGCCGGGTCACCCAGCAATAGCCGGTGAGCAGCAAAAATTTGTGCCACCTCTTCGCCTTTTTCAGATCGAACCTGCTCTTCAAATTGAGCAAGGTCATAATCGGTAATTTCGATTGCCTTGGCAAGACGCGCAAGTTGGCTTTCGCTATCCAGAGAACCAGGCGTACTTTCCGGCGGCTCTGCAGAAACAGGTAAGCCGGCAGGAAGGATCCAGGTTTCACCGGCTCCATAGCCGGAGGATGCTCCAATGCCCTGCCATCTTTTTTTATCCATAACTTTTACTCTCCCTTTTGGGCCAATTCAGCGACCAGCTTAGTCAAAGCTTCTGCCGCTGCGGCTTCATCAGGACCGTTGACACTGAATTGAAAGGTGCTCCCGCCAGATAACCCCAGAGAAAGCAGAGCTAGCAGGCTTTTTCCATCCACATCACGTTCGCCTTTTACCAGCCGTATGCTGCTTTGGAACCGGTTGGCAGTCTGTACCCACAGGGTAGCAGGGCGTGCATGCAGTCCGCTTTTATTGCCAATCACCATTTCACGGGTAATCATTTAGCATCACCTTCTTAGTCTATTTTAGCTAATGTGGATCTGGGCCAATAATCTTGCCACTTCATTCATCGAACCTGCCTGTGTACCCGGTTGAATAACCGAGGCGGTAGCAGCAGCCGTTCCTAAACGGGCACACTCAGCTAATGACAGGCCCTGAGTTTGGCCGACAACAAAGCCTGCAACCAGGGCGTCCCCGGCCCCAACCGTACTTTTTGCGATGACGGTTGGGGGTCTGACCCGAAGAGTTTGGTCTTTGTCGGCAATAATTGCTCCCTGAGAACCCAACGTAACAACGACCTGCTTTATGCCACCGGCAAGCAGCTCTGCTATGGCTTTCGTAATTTCATTTTCCTTTTCCAATGGTTTTCCCATCAATTGACTAAGCTCTTCTAAATTTGGTTTTATGGCATCGGGCATGGCCTTGATGCCCTCGCGCAAAGCCAGCCCGCTGCTGTCGAGAAGTATCTTTACTCTCTGCTCTTTCAATATTTCAATTAATTGCCTGTAAATAGTGTCCGGCAGCCCCTGGGGCAAACTGCCGGAAATAACAAACCATTGCTGTTCACCTGCCAGACGCCGGATAACCCCTGTCAATTGTGCCAGATCCTCGCCGGTGCTGGTGAGACCGGGAAAGTTGATTTCCGTTACGTGACCACTGTGATCGTCGACAATTTTAATATTCACTCTGGCTGCACCGGTAACTTCGACAAAAAAATTATTGATTGTCTGCCTTTGAAAATATTCATTAAAAACTTTACTATTGTCCTGTCCCAGAAAACCGGTAACAGCAACCGGACAGCCTAGTGCCCGGACCACCTTTGCCACATTTATGCCTTTGCCGCCCGGGTCTATCCGCTGCTGCTGAACCCGGTTAACCTCTCCTGTCTGAAAGTGCGGGATATGGACGGTATGATCCAGTGCGGGATTGAGCGTAATTGTGACAATTTTCTGTTGTTCCTCATTTTTCACTCATCATCACTCCCTACTGGCAATAGCTGCTTTCATTACTCGGAGCAAGGACCCAAGTTGCTGTTCATCGGTTTCTTTAAGCCCGCTATCGGTAATTAGCAAGTCAAGGTCTTCAAGACCGCAGACCCGGCATAAGCTTCTTTGACCAAGCTTCGAGTGGTCAGCTACTATAATTTTCTCTTTACCGGCATGGAGCATATATTGTTTAGTCTCTGCCTCTGTCAGATTGGGCGTAGTTATGCCAAACTCAACATCAATACCGTTTGCTGCCAGAAACACCTTATCGAAATACATTCTCCGCAAAGCATCATTGGTAAGATAGCCTACCAGGGAGCGTGTATTTTTGCGCAGTGTCCCCCCTAGGAGCAAGGTCTCAACACCAGTTTCCTCACTAAAAACCTGAGCAATATCCATACTGTTAGTAGCAACTGTTATCTTTTTAGAACACAATAACCGGGCAATTTCCAGTGTGGTCGTTCCTGAATCAAGCAGAACCGTCTCACCGTCCTGCACCAGATTAGCTGCCAATACTGCAATCTGCCGCTTTTCTGTTAAAAATCGAATTTCTTTTTCCTGAAAGCTCATTTCAAAACCGGTCTGAACCGAGATTGCTCCACCGTGTGTCCGTTGGATAAGGCCATTGTCTTCCAGTTCCTGCAAATCCCGGCGAATAGTCGATTCGGAAACACCGAAATTCTGGCTTAAACTAGTCACTGTTACGGGCTTACCTATTTTAACAAGCTGCAAAATTTCTGTTTTTCGTTCTTCTGCAAACATAAATTCCTCCAGTTACCTTATCCATTTACAAGTGCTATTTCAATATTTGCCGCTGTTATTGGTAAGGCAGGTAAATAAATCGTCTTCACTTTCGGCTGCCATCAGTTGTTCCTTTTGATCAGCATCCATGAGAATAGTTGCCAACTCACCAAGCAAACCAACATGCTCTTCCTCGCTGCCTGCAATGCCGAAGGCCAGATAGACCTTATTGCCATTGATCCATTCTACACCGCAAGGAATTTTTACGACAACAATCGCAGCCTTCCTGACCAGGCTCCTGCTCGCCTCCGTCCCATGAGGGATTGCTACTCCTTCGGTAATATAGGTACCAATATCCTGCTCCCGCTTATGCATAGCCTGCACATAATCAGGATGTACTGCCCCGGTCTGAACAAGCTGACCGCCTAAGAATTCGATGACTTCCTCCTTATTGAGAAACTCATTTTTAATGAAAACCAGATTACGGTCAAATCTCATGCTATTCACCGCCTTTTCCATCCAGCAGCGTCAACTGCTGCCGCATCTACTTAACATTGGCTAATTACTTCGTCATACACCGGCGAGTTAATAAAATCCTGCACACCATAAACTCTGGTTGCCGGTGCAGCTATTTTCCTCGCCCGTTCTACCAGCCCCATCGCTGTCAAAACAATATCTGCATCTTCAGGAATTTGATTGACCGGACTATGGACTACTTCTATGCCTGTTTTTCCTGCATGAGCAAGTTTCTTCTTAAGTACTGCAACTGCCATAACTGATGAACCCATGCCTGCCTCGCAGGCAAATACAATCTTCTTTACCAGCCTTGCTTCGTTTGTCGCAAGAGCTTCGTTTCTTGCCGCATCAAGTGCTTGCTCCTGAACCTTAGCCGGTTTCAAGGTTTTTACCAATTGCTGGGCTTTTGCAAAATCTTCGCCGCTCTTATCATCTACATTGCCACTATAGGCACGAACAAAGGGGCTCGAAACTAAGAAAGATACTACTGTGCCAATAACAATACCTGCCATAACCCCAAGGAAACCGCCCTTAGGAGTCATCGCCAGCTCGGCAAAGATGCTTCCCGGCGAAGGAGTAGCCACTAAACCGGCATTAAACAGCAGGAAGGTAAAATTTGCACACAGTCCACCGGCAATAAGACCAATGATGCACAGGGGATTCATTAATACATAGGGGAAATAAATTTCATGAATACCGCCCAAAAAGTGAATGATAATGGCCCCCGGCGCAGACTGTTTGCCCATCCCCTTGCCAAATACCCAGTAAGCTAGCAATAAGCCAAGCCCGGGACCAGGATTGGTTTCTAATAAGAAGAAAATAGACTTGCCGAATTCTTTGACTTCTGCTACCCCGATTGGCGAGAAAACGCCGTGATTAATTGCATTATTCAGGAATAATACTTTACCTGGCTCGATCAATAATGCTAAGAGAGGCAAGAGTTTAGCTTCAGCGATAGCTTTGGCTACAACACCCAAAAAGGTAGCAATGCTTGCGACTATCGGTCCAATAATGCTGTAGGCAAGCATGATTAGGATCATGCCCAGGATGCCTGCCGAGAAGTTATTAACAAGCATTTCAAAACCGGTAGGAATCTTATCTTCAATCATGTTATCCCATTTTTTAATGATCCAGGCAGCAAAAGGTCCAATAATCATAGCCCCCAGGAACATGGGAATTTCGCTGCCGACAATGACTCCCATTGTCGCCATAGCTCCCATTACACCACCGCGTATGCCATAAACAAGCCTGCCGCCGGAAAAACCGATCAATAGGGGCAGCAAATATTGAATCATCGGCCCTACAAGTTTTGCTAGCTCTTCATTAGGAACCCACCCGGTAGGAATAAAGCAAGCAGTGATAAACCCCCAACAAATAAATGCTGCAACATTGGGTATAACCATGCCAGCCAGAAAACCACCAAACTTTTGAAACTGCTCTCTCATATTCTCCCTCCTTACTGTTTACACCCATCTAACTGCAAGTACCAACTACCGGCCGCCCCCACCTTCTTCTCGTTAATTTTCATTTATGATTGCTTAACTTGATTATTACCGATTGATCATGCTCATTTATCATCATTTATGCTCATTATAAAACCACCCATGACATACTGTCAATATAATCTGAAAATATAAAATTCTTTCAAGAATCCCGGATATTTCACCGCAGCTTAGCCTGAATCACAGTTTTATATGTTGTTGTGTTGTAGCTCGTGAAAATAGCAACTCCCCTTAGCCTCATGAGACTAAGGGGAGTTGCTGCCTTTCTTACAGACCGAGATTTTCACCAACAAGAATAACGTGAACATCGGTCAATCTGGGACGCTTGTGTATAATCGTAGTGATATTACATATCCGGCTCGGTCCCTGACAGTCCACACACACACCTGTCTGAGCACAGGGATTGG
>Ga0366774_1128_pt1 | contig 11932 bp, 11 predicted proteins | sample BONcelHN113001D9_FD_207068 | JGI IMG/M metagenome (GOLD analysis project Ga0366774, IMG submission 207068) | Enriched cells from coal bed in the Powder River Basin, Montana, United States - BONCAT cells N11 rep2 HSBNCT.N11.300.1.D9 ...
GTTCGGTGATGCAAAAACGGGAACCGTCCCGCTTTTCAAAGCAGTCGAGTTCGTCAATAAACCAGGTATTGACGGGCGGGTTCAATGTGGTGGCCCGAAGCGCGCTGCCCTGATTCCCTACGATCAGCTCGTCTTCATAAATGGCAATGCTCATTTTTTCCAGCGTCGCTTTAAAAGCCAGCGCCGCTTTTAAAATAGGGGGCTTATCTTCGTTCTGCCGGTAACATTCCGTCCATATCACCGCGCGTTCCGCGCAGACGATAGGGTCGGTATAAATCAGTCTTTCCCGCATACGCCCGATACGTTCCGTTATTTGGTTCATCGTTTTGGAGCTCCTTCTTTGCATGTGGTAATTTGTTTCCCGTTTATTAATTCTATATATAATTAGAAGGGTGTATATTTAATATAATGTGAACAGGCATCATATGACAATATGAAACAACCTGTAACAAACGGCTGCGTTTTCATATATGCTTTCATATTCGTAACAGTCCTGCACATTTATTTGTATTCAATGTGTTTTTACTATTGACAATGCAATTTCACACCGCTATAATAAAATCTGTACTACAGGTGTACAGCACGACAGCACGACTGGGGGAGGGGATTTCGGTTGAGAAACGATTGGACTTTAAAAGAAAGAGTCATGCAGGATATTAAATCCACAGGCGTACTTCCATGCATCAAGCTGCATGAAAAGGCCGACTGGATCGCATATGCCGGGGCCATGTACGAAGGCGGGGCCAGGGCTTTGGAAGTCACCATGACAACGCCCGGCGCTTTGGGGGCGATCGAGGCTATTTCTTCGCATTTTAAAGGAAAGCTGCATGTCGCGGCCGGAACCGTCTTGGACGCGGCTACCGCACGGGAGGTGATACTGCACGGCGGGGAGATCATCGTAAACCCCTGCGTGATAGAAGATGTTTTAGATCTAGCGTCCCGTTATCAGATACCCTGCTTTTCCGGGGCGTTTACGGCCACGGAGTGCTTCAAAGCTATGCAGCTTGGAGCAACGGCCATTAAAATATTTCCCGGGGCTTTGGGCGGGCCGAAGTATATGACGAATCTGCGCATGGTATTCCCGGATATTAACCTTATACCATCAGGTGGGATTACGGAAAGCAACGCTGCGGAATTTATCAAATGCGGCGCCTGCGCGGTATCCGGAGCACGTACGTTTATGAATACCGAAATGATAGAAAAGCACGGAATGGAATGGATCACCAAACAGGTAGCCTTGTTTATCAGCCTGATACAAGAAGCGAAAAAAGATCTTCCGGACATCCCGTAAACGAAAAGGAGCATTTTCCATGTACCAATGGCTGTCTTATCCGCTCGGCCTGACTGCGCCAAGGCCTCCCGCCATACCGGCGCCCAGCATCAGCGAATATATGTCCATAGAGGCCGACGGCGCGAACGTGCAGATGCTGCAATGCTATAACCACACGGGCACCCATCTGGATACCGCGGCGCATGTGCTGAAAAACGGGACTTCAATCGAAGACTTTGACCCTGAAGACCTGATCTACCATAACATCTCCGTGATAGAGCTTTCATTGCCGGACGATACAGTCGTAACAGGCGCGCATATTGCGGCCTGCAAGGACATGCTGTGCGGCTGCGATGCGCTCATTATAAAATTCGGAGCGGAAAAGGCGCGCGCGGAGCAGCATGAAAGGTTCTCCAGCCATATGCCGGGCTTATCGCACGATGCTGCCCGTTTCATACTGGAGAATGCGCCCCGGTTGCGAATGATCGGTACAGACAGCCCGTCGATCGCCTGTATCAACAGCCTCACTGAGACGATGACAGTACATAATTTTTTCTTTGAACATGCCCGGTATGAAAAATTCATCATCATCGAGGAGATGAAGCTGGATACCGATCTTTCAAATATCCGCGAACTTCTTGTATCGCCATGGCTGGTAGAGGGAATGAACAGCGGACCCTGCGTGATATGGGCGGTTTGCTAATTAGCTCTAATTTATAATCTGTAAGTCAATTTTTGCCGCTCCGCCGCCAGTGCACAGCGGTATTGGAGAGGGCGAAATATGAAAAATAGGAGGATTTAAAATGAACCGTAAAAACAAAGCATTGGCATTTGTTTTGATAGTGGCGATGCTAAGTATGTTGGTAGTTGGTTGCAGTCCGGGAACTGTAGCACAGACCTCTGCGGCACCTGCGCAGTCGTCGGATGCTCCGGCAGTATCATCAGCGGCTCCCTCAGAGAGCGCCTCTGCTCCGGCGGAGAAGAAAAAAGTGATCGGCCTCGTGCAGATCGATTTACAGCACCCCTTCCATCTGGGTGAAGTGGAAGGCGCGAAGGAAGCGGCTCGCAGAAACGGATTTGACATCGAGATCACTTCCGGAGAAGGGGATGTCACCAAACAGGTAAAAGCGTTTGACAACCTGATCGAAAAAGGTGTGGACGCCATTTCCGTAAACTGCATCGACGTAAACGCATTTAAAAACTCTTTCCAGAAAGCCAAGGACAAGGGAATCCCGGTCGTAGTGCTGCATTCCAAGGCGGAAGGCACAGCCTGCACAGTCGGATTCGACGAGTACACGCTGTCAACCGAAGTCGGCGAATACGCCATACAGCTTTTGAAAGCCAAAAACGGCAGTGAAAAGGGAAAAGTAGCGCTGCTCGCCGGAATGCTCGGACAGGGGCTCAATACCGGGCGTACAGGCGGGTTCCTGGATGTTATGAAAAAATACCCCGAAATCAAGGTGGTCGCGGCTGAGCCCACGGACTGGGACGGGACAAAAGCGACGACGATCATGGAAAACTATTTGACGACCTATCCCGATCTGGACCTCATATTCGGATTGTCTGACGGCGTAACGTATCCTGCTGCAAACGTCATTAAAAATGCCGGGAAGCGGGAACAGATACTGATCACTTCCGTGGACGGCAGCGATTACGCGCTCGAGGCGATAAAGAACGGCGAAATGGATTCCACGTATCTGCTGGCGGCCGAATATGCCGGCTATGTAAAAGCGTATGTTCCGTTCCTTTGCTCAAAGGGGCAGACTTTTACCGAAGACTATATCATCAGCGGCGTCATCGTAACGAAGGACAATGTCGATCCCATTATCAAGCTCGCAAGCGCTATGAAAAACGATATACAGAATTTCCCGTTTGATAAGCCCCTGCCTGACTTGATCGCCCAATATAAATAGTTCTAAACTTTAGCAGCTTCTTATTGTCCATTCAGCCCGGAGGGTTCCGGGCTGAATGGACAAAACACGAAAAAGGATTGGGAGGGCAATATGGAGCCTGTTCTTGAAATGAAAGGAATATACAAGCGTTTTACAGGCGTTCAGGCTTTAAAAGATGTAAACCTAAAGCTTTATGCGGGGGAAATACACTCGCTGATCGGGCAAAACGGCGCGGGCAAATCGACGCTGATGAAAATACTCAGCGGAAATTACAAACCCGACCAGGGACAGATACTTTTAAACGGAAAACCCGTCGAGATAGGCAGCACGGCGGAAGCGGCCAAACTCGGGATAGCGATCGTATACCAGGAACTGAGCCTTTTAAACAACCTGTCTGTCGCGGAGAATATATTCCTCGGCCGGGAGGTGACAAAGGGACTTTCGCTAAGCAGCAAGGCCATGCGCGCAAAGACGGTTCAGATCTTGACGGAGCTCGGCATACAAAATATCGATGTGGACCAGAAGCTGGAGGTATTTCCTTTGGCCAAAAAGCAGCTCATCGAGATCGCGAAAGCCATATCCATGAAACCTTCCATATTGATACTGGACGAACCTACCGCGGCGCTCACCAACGAAGATACGGTAAGGCTTTTCAACACGTTGTTCAAACTGAAGGAACAGGGGATCGCGCTCGTTTTTATTTCACACCGGCTGGCGGAAATAAAAAAATACTGCGACCGTGGAACGGTGCTGATGAACGGGTCCGTTACAGCCAACGTCCGGATGCAGGATGTATCGGAATTGCAGATCATAGAGAGCATGCTGGGGGATACATACAAGAGCTTTAAAAGAAGCGAAAAAGCAAATATCGACAGAAGCAGACCCTTTTTGGCAGGAAAGAACATTACGCTTAAGGATTCCCTCGAGGATGTAAGCTTTGAAATATATGCCGGGGAGATCACTGGCTTTACCGGCTTATTGGGCGCGGGGCAGGATATGCTCTGGCGGATCGTGTACGGACATGCTGCTGCAAATTCCGGAGAAATATATGTAAAGGGAAGGAAATGCATCATTGACAGGCCGTTAAAAGCGGTTCAGCTGGGCATCGGGCTCCTTACGGAGAACAGAAAAGAAGAGGGGCTTTTTGAAAGCCTGAGCGTTCTCGACAACATATCCATACCGTCATTGAAAATGTACAGGACGGCAAAGGCTTTTCCATATATCCGGGTAAAAAAAGTGAAGGCGGATTGCATGCAGATCGCACAGTCCGTGAATATTGTCATGCGTAATATTTTTACGCCTATTAAATTCCTTTCGGGAGGAAACCAGCAAAAAGCCATATTGTCCCGCTGGCTGTTAAAGAGCCTGGACCTTTTGGTATTCATAGAGCCGACAAGGGGCGTGGACGTAGGCGCGAAATCCGAAATATACAGGCTCCTGGAAAATCTTGCACAAAAGGGAAAGGCTATTGTAGTGGTTTCTACGGATACGACGGAGATACTCGGGCTGTCCGACCGCATTATCGTAATGAAGGACGGCCGTATACGCGGGGTGCTGGATACGACGCCGGGAGAAGAGGAGCTATTGCGAATGGTGCAGGGCAAGGAGGCGGCGGTATGAGCGAGACCGGGTATAGCCTTCGGAATACCAGGAGGGAAGCTGCGAGCGGTTTTTTAGGAAAATTCGGCATATTGATAGTCGCCATACTCATATGCATCGCTTTTTCGGCGGCTTCGGATAAATTTTTGACGCTTGATAATATGTTCAATATATTCAAACAGATTTCGATCGTCGCGGTGCTGTCCATCGGCATGACATTCGTCTTTCTGGTGGGGGGGATGGATCTTTCCGCGGGCGCGAATATACTTTTGTCCGCGGTCGTGACAGGGGCGCTGATCACGTCGAAGATCATGCCGGCGATACCCGCCATGATAGTGGCCATACTCTGCTGCGGCGCGATGGGTTTTATAAACGGCGTGTTTGTAGAGAAGTTTAAGATCAATCCGGTCATTGTAACGCTTGGTTCGCAGCTGGCCATAAAAGGAATCGCGCTCATTATACTGCGCAATTACAACCAGTGGATCTGGATGAACAAGGACGAAACGCTGAAATTCGTAAATGTAGGCACCATCGGGCCGGTTCCCGTCATTTTGGTAATCGTAATCGTGCTGTATATCATAGCCTACCTGCTGCTGATCCGGACAAACTACGGGCGGCAGGTCTACGCGGTGGGCGGAAACGAAAAAGCGGCTGTGCTCTGCGGACTTAAAACCGTATCCGTGAAGATGTGGTGCTATATCATCTGCGGTATAACGGCGGGCATGGCCGGGATCATCGCGGCCTGCAGGCTCGGGATGGTAAACACGCAGGTGGGCAACGGCATGGAATTTGATGCGGTAACGGCGGTCGTGCTGGGCGGCGCGAGCTTAAAGGGCGGAGAAGCCAATGTGCTGAAAACCCTGGTGGGCGCGGTCATCGTGGGGCTCATCATGAACTTTCTGACGCTAAACGGCGTGCATCCGAATTTTCAAAAGGTAGTGACCGGCGGATTTATACTGCTGGCGGCGATTATCAACAGGCTGACAATTTACAGGAAGGCATAGGTGACGGAATGAAAGCAATAAACAGTGAAAAAAAAGGCATACGCTATCTCTTTATCCGCTCGCTGGATACCTATACCCTGCTCGCTATGACGGCGATACTCACCGTGTTCTTCCTAAGCCAAAATCCTCTGTTTTTATCGATAGGCAATCTGTTTAACCTCATCCAGCAAAACGCCGCACTGATCATCGTGGCCGTGGGCATGACGTTCGTCGTGATCTCCGGCAACATAGACCTGTCTTCTGGCAGCATCATCGTATTTACCAGCTGCCTTGCCGGAATTATTTTCTCCGGCACAGGGAGTATTTGGCTGGCTCTCGCGGCTTGCGTCGCTATGGCGACAGCGATCGGCGCATTCAACGGGCTTCTGATTTCTAGGCTGCGCATCAACCCGGTCATCGTGACATTGTCCTGCATGATCTGGGCGAGGGGGCTGGGGCTTGCCGTTACAAACGCATCCTCCATACCGATAGACTCGGCCGTTTTGACGACGATTTACCAGCCGTTCCTGTTCGGATTCATCAATATATCCCTTGTGATCGTCGCAGCCTGTTTTGTCCTCGGATGGCATTTGCTTAAAAATACCAGGTTTGGCAGGTATACGTACGCGATCGGCGAAAATGAAAATACGACGGAACAGGCGGGAGTAAATACAAAACGCGTCATATGGGTGATATTCATACTGGCCGCGTTTTTGATGGGCCTCGCAAGCATGGTCGATCTCGCGAGGCTGGGCAGCTCCATTCCCACGATCGGCGTGAATATGGAGCTCGATGCGATCGTTGCGGTGGTCATCGGGGGAAATAAATTAAGCGGCGGGTACGGTTCTTTCTCCAAGACGCTCTGCGGGCTATTGTTCATGTGCATTCTGTCCAACGGCCTTAGCACGCTCGGCGTAACGGACGACCTGTTCTTCCTGATAAAAGGCGGCATTATACTGGCCGCGCTGGCCGCACAGATCACCAGCAACAATGTGAAAAGCAGCTACATGCGCGCCATACATGCGAAATAAAGGAGGCCAAAAAGGATGCTGGAAGATACTTTTGCGCACAGCCCCATGAAGAAAATGTTCGAAAATGCGGACGTCTACGGCATCGGGTACGACGGGGAGCGGGCCGCAAAAAAACCGCTGCGGCTAGGGATCATCGGGACGGGCGGCGTTGCGCAGTCCAAGCATATCCCGGCGATCATGCGGTTAAAAACCATTTGGGAACCCGTTGCGCTTGCGGCCGTAAGCGTGCGAAACCCGCTGCAGGGACAAAAAGTCGAGGAAATGTATGGCGCGAAATGGTACGCGGACTACAAAGAAATGCTCTTAAGCGAGCAGCTTGACGGGGTGCTGGTGCTCTCGCCGGACGAGGTGCATTACGAGCATGCGATGGCCTGCATGGAGAAGGGCATCCACGTGCTGGTGGAAAAGCCGATCACCCGCTCGCTGCAGCAGAGCCGGGAATTGTGCAAATACGCCGATTCCCATAACCTGAATCTGATGACGGTATCCAACAAGCGGTATTCGCCGCCGTATTACCGGGCGAAAAGGCTCATTCCGGAAAATCCCGCGATGATCAGCGCAAAATTCAATCTGGGCTACGATTACGTGGATATACTGGAGGGCGGCACGATACATATATTTGACCTGGCGCGGTATTTTATGGGCGATGCGGAGACGGTCTCCGCCATGGGCGTCCGCAAATACGATTTCAACAAAACCGGTTATCCGTTCGACAACGCGTCTATCAATCTAAGTTTCAAGAGCGGCGCGATCGGAAATATCTGCACCTCGACAGCCGCGCTCAGCTTAAAGCCCTGGGAGCGTGTGGAAATATACGGGGAGAAGAAATGGCTGGCTGTTGAAGACCAGCATACCCTGATCTTAAATGACGACGAGCAGGGTCCATCCAAAGTATGGGCGCCGGTAGTCCCCAACACGCTGCTGTTCGACGAGGAATTCGGAGGGTTTATGGGGCTCATAGAGAATTTTCTGGAATGCATCCGGGGAAACGCGGAACCCCTTGTAACGGGATGGGACGGACATCGCGCATACGAGCTCGTCGTTGCCGCCCGCTTGTCTATTGAAGAAAAAACCCCTATACAGTTGCCTTTGCCCGAGGGCGTGTAAAGTATTGGTGCAGCAGTGCACTTTCGGATATACTTAAATCAAATAACAAAAGGCAGGTTTGACATGGTTAAATTTGTACAGATGACCAGGAGCAATCTTTCCGAAAAGATAGCGGAGCAAATGGAAAATATGATACTCACACAGGAATTGAAAGTAGGGGACCGTTTGCCGGGGGAAATCGAGCTGGCCGAGCAGTTCGGCTCCAGCAGGAATATACTCCGCGAGGCGCTCAATATGTTAAAGGAACGCGGCCTCATAGAGGTAAAACCGGGCAGCGGCGCCTATGTGGCACAGCCGAGTCCGTTTGCCCTGGGCGATATGGTCCACAGAATGGTCACGCTGGGATCCGTGCCGCCTTATGAAATATACGAAGTCAGAATGGCCCTGGAAGTCCGGGCCTGCGGGCTTGCCGCCGTGAATTCGGACCGTGAGGGCGTCGACAAGCTGCATGCGCTCATAAAAAAGATGGAAAAGGACTATGCGGACAACCGCCTCTGGGCGCAGTACGAATTTAAATTCCATATTCAAATAGCGGAAATGACCAGGACGAACATGTTCCCCATATTCCTGCGCCCGCTCATAAACCTGGTTTTTAATATAACAAAGGAAAACCCGCGGCCGATGGATGCGAGGATAAGCGGCCTGGACGCCCATAAAAAAATAGTGGACGCGATCGCTTCGAAAAACAGAAGCAGTGCGGAAAAGGCCATGGCCGAGCACCTGCAGGGCTTCCTGAATGATTTGTTGAAAGAAAAAGAGGAATTGGAGCAGAATCTATGAAGATAACGGACATCAAAAGCTATATCGTTTCGGCGAACAACGACAATTGGGTCTATATTAAAGTATATACAGACGAGAATATCACGGGTGTGGGCGAGTGTTCCTTAGAAACCAGAGAGCTTACGGTCGTGCAGGCGGTAGAGGAATTGAAACGATATGTTTTGGGGCGGGACCCGTTTCAGATCGAACAGATTTTTTATACATGCTACCGGGATGAATACTGGGGCGCGTGCCCTGTGCTGATAAGCGCCCTGAGCGCCCTCGATTGCGCTTTATGGGACATCAAAGGCAAGGCTTTCAACATGCCTGTGTATCAGCTACTGGGCGGAAAATTCAGGGAAAAGATACGCGTCTATGCCAACAGGTGGTTCATAGGCGCTAAAACGACCGCGGAACTCGTAAAAAAAGCGGAGGAGACGGCGAAAAAAGGCTATACGGCGTTGAAATGGGACCCTTTCGTATTTGCCGAGCATACGATCTCCGCAAAGGATCTAAGAGCCGTTGTGGAGCAGGTAAAAGCCGTGCGGCAGGCCGTCGGGCAGGACACCGACATCCTCATAGAAGGGCACGGGCGGTTTAACGTATACACCGCGCTGAACGTTGCGAATGAACTGGCGCCGTTCAAGCCGATGTTTTTTGAAGAGCCGGTGTTGCCGGAAAACCTGGACGCATTGGCGGAAGTAAGGGATAAATCCCCCATTCCGATAGCCTCCGGTGAGCGCTGGTACACGAAGTACGACTTCAGGGCTGCTTTCAGCAAAAAGGCTGTGGACATAGCGCAGCCGGACTTAAGGATAGCCGGGGGCCTTACGGAAGGAAAGAAAATAGCGGCCTTGGCGGAAACGGAGTTTATACCGATCGCGCCGCACAACATACACGGGAAAGTGGGCACGGCCATGTCGCTGCATCTGGCAGCCAGCATCCCCAACGCCCTGATACTCGAATACAGCGTAGAGGAAGTGCCATGCATGGAGACCCTCTTTGACCGGCAGTACAAACCGGTTGACGGGTATCTCGCCATCGACGACAGGCCGGGGCTCGGCATTGATTTCGACGAGAAAGTGGCATTGCAATACCCGTACAAAACAATTTCCATGGTCCAAACCCTATTTTCAAATAATTTCTGATAAACGGAGGAAAAACCTTGATCATCGATACGATAGAGCATGCGGACGCGTATGTTTTTTTAGGCGGACACTTTTTAGAAGCCATGCGGTTCTTGAAGCAACACAAAGACGGCGGGCTGCCTTTAGACCGGTACGAAATAAGCGAAAACGCCTACGCGCTGGTAAAGCGGTACGATTCCAAGCCTGCGCAGGATTGCGGTTATGAAGCGCACAGGGATTATACCGATGTGCAGTATCTTGTGAGCGGCGACGAATTCATGGGCTGGGCGCCCAAAGAAAAGCTTCACACGGAAAAATACATCCGGGAAAAGGATAAATACGCGCTTGCGGGAAAAGGAGAACTCTATCCGCTCCATGCGGGTGAATTCATGATACTGTTCCCGGAAGACGGGCATGCGCCCTGCATCGCGTACGGAAAAAGCATGCCTATAGAAAAGATTATACTGAAGATTCGCGTAACGGGAGGCGGGCAATGAAGGTAGTGACGATGGGGGAGATCATGCTGCGGCTGATGACCCCGGATTTTTTAAGGATCGAGCAGGCCGATGCATTCAACGCGATATACGACGGGGATGAAGCCATTGTGGCGGTGTCTCTGGCGCGGTTCGGCATGGAAGCCTGTTACCTGACAAAGCTGCCCCAAAATGCATTGGGTGATACCTGCATGAAACGCTTAAGGGCGCAGGGCGTGGATACGCGCTATATTGCATCCGGCCCGGGGAGGCTCGGTATCAACTTTTACGAAACGGGCGCCTCCGTCCGTCCGCCAAGGGTGATATACGACCGGGCGGATTCGGCATTTGCGAATGCGCAGCCGGAGGATTTCGATTTCGATGGCATTTTTAAGGACGCCGCATGGTTCCATTTCGCGGGCATCACGCCCGCCTTGAGCGAACAAACGGCGGGGCTGACGGTGCTCGCTGTGGAGGCGGCCAAAAGAAACGGCGTTACGGTAAGCTGCGACTTGAATTACAGGCGCAAGCTGTGGCCTCCGGAAAAAGCGCGGGCGTTTATGATGCCGCTGATGAAGCGGGTGGATGTCTGCATAGGAAACGAAGAGGATGCGGAGCTCATGCTGGGATTGAAACCCGGCGGCACGGATGTGGTAAAAGGCCGGCTGGATATCGGCGGGTATAAGACAATGTTTAGGGAAATGAAGGAAATATACGGTTTTAGCCATATCGGCTGTACGCTTCGGGAAAGCCATTCGGCTTCGGACAACGGCTGGTCGGTACTGTGCTATGACGGCCGGGAATTCTGCCAATCGCCGCACTATGAGATCCGCCTGGTGGACAGGGGCGGCGGCGGGGCTTCTTTTGCGGCCGGGTTTATATATGGGCTCACCAATCATTTCCCCCTGCAGGAGACGGCGGATTTCGCCGGGGCCGCTTCGGCGCTGAAACATACGGTTTACGGCGGTTTTAACCTTGTCTCGCTGGAAGAGGTAGTTGAACTCGCAAAAGGCGATGCATCCGGAAGGGTACAAAGATGATCTTAAAGGCAAAACATAAAGGTTTCGCGCCAATCCAATGCATTAAAGGGTTTATATGAATATTAAGGATATAAAACAAAACATAATCGGCGTATGCCGCTACCTTGAGGAAAAAGAATTTGTCGTCGGCACATGGGGGAATGTCAGCGTGCGCTTGGGGGAGCGCATCATACTGACGCCCAGCAGGATCGGCTACGATGTGATGACGGCGGATGACCTCGTTACGGTGGATCTCGAAGGAAACATAATCGAAGGAAAGCATACGCCCACATCGGAAAAAGAAGTGCACCGGCTGATATACCGCAGCAGGGAGGATGTAGGCGCCATCATCCACTGCCATTCGCTGTACGCAACCGCCGCGGCCTGTTCGGGATCGGAACGCATACCGCCGCTGATGGAGGAGATGAGCCAGCTGCTGGGCGGGGAGATCCCCGTGACCAAAAGCTACATTCCCGCGGAACAGCACCACGCGCTGGGCCTGGAGGCCGCCGCCGCAATAGCGGATAAAAACGCGGTGCTTCTAAAAAACCACGGGCCGGTCTGCTGCGGGCGGGACCTTTCAGAAGCACTTTTGGTATGCAAAACAGCGGAAAAAGCGTGCAGTATATTTTTAAGCCTTTCGAGGGACACAGCGCCGGTGGAGATCGGGGA
>Ga0366774_1135_pt1 | contig 11106 bp, 9 predicted proteins | sample BONcelHN113001D9_FD_207068 | JGI IMG/M metagenome (GOLD analysis project Ga0366774, IMG submission 207068) | Enriched cells from coal bed in the Powder River Basin, Montana, United States - BONCAT cells N11 rep2 HSBNCT.N11.300.1.D9 ...
CCCTGGGAGCCAAACCATTTTTTAAATGGCAAGCCGGATATCAAAGGTTTGATTATGGAGAAAAAAGAGCGGGATAACCGCACCTTTATAAAGAATAAAAAATATCTGGCATACGGCGCGCTTACGCTTGCGTCCGTTATATTCGGTTTCTCTTTTTTGTTTACAAAAAAAACTTTGGAACACCTGGAAATCTTTCAGTTGTTGGGCATACGGTTTTTAGCGGCCGCCTTGGTCATGATCATTCTGACAGCCATGCGGATCGTAAAAATTGATTTGAACCGCAGGAAAATAACCGGCATTTTAGCCATTTCATTTATCCAGCCACTGTTATATTTCGTTTTTGAAACTTTCGGCATAAAGCTTACGTCCGCTTCGGAATCGGGTATGATGATCGCGCTGATACCGATCACCATAGCCGTTTTTTCCATGCTCATTTTGAAGGAAAAAATCAGGGCGAAACAGTGGATCGCCATTCTAGCGGCCGCAGCGGGGGTGGTGATGATTGCGGCTGCTAAAGGTTCCGAACCGGGCGGCCCCCATGTTTTGGGCTATCTGATACTGATGGGCGCGATCATAGCCGCAGGGCTGTATAACCCGTTGTCCCGCAAGGCGTCAGCATATTGCACGCCGTTTGAGATAACATTTATCATGATGCTTACGGGCGCTTTGTTCTTTAACGGCATCGGCCTCGCCATTGCCGGCGCCGAGGGCAGAATCGGCCGCTACTTTGCCGATGCCATGTCTTTCGACGTGCTGTCCGGCATACTGTATTTGAGCCTTTTGTCTTCGATAGTCGCCTTTTTCTGTTTGAACTATGCCTATTCCAAAATCAAGTCCAGCGTTTCGGCGGGCTTTGCCAATCTCACAACGGTGATCAGCGTAATGGCTGGCGTATTTTTAAACAACGAAAAATTATACTGGCTGCAGCTCTCCGGCGCTGTTTTGGTGCTCCTTGGTATATGGGGCGTTGCAAAATACAACCGCGTCGAAATAGAACAAAAAGACTGCGAAACGTTTAAGGGCGACATGCAAGGCTAAAGCCGGCGGGAGAATGTCCAAACTCCGCAGCCCGGACGGATGCCTGCTTAAAACCCGAACGCAATACTAATCCAGCTTTCGTATCATCTCATACTGCTTTACCTCAAGGCGGAATCCGTGCTTTTCCAGGAAGCCGCACATACTGTCGCACCCGCTGTATACATTTAAAAAGGATAGTTTATCCGACTTCGATTTTTGTATCAGGGCGTTAAGCAATCCGGCGCCGATCCCTTTCCCGCGGTGTTGTTTTTCAACCGCCAACTGGTAAAAAGAGCCCGTCGTTTGGTCTATGATGCCGTATCCTGCTATTTCTCCGGAGAGTCTGATGATAGCGGCGATGCAATCTCCGGCTCCGCTCTTTGCGGAATCGACGGAGTTTTGCCATGAGGGGCGGAAATCCCAAAAAGAAGGGATTTTTGCATCTTCCAAAAAACGCATGTCCGCGGTAAATTCAACATCCTGCTTCACCGGCAGGACTAAGCCGGCTTTACCGGCCCTGTAGCAGGAAAGCTCGCGCAAAACGCCAAACCCAAGTTTGCTGTATAGCCCGTATGCCGGCAAATTGGACTGTATCACTTCCAAAAGGTATTGCTGAACGCCGCTTGCTTTTAAATGCTCCGATAAAAACGCGAACATACCGGTGGTGAGCCCCTGGTGGCGGTAGGCCGGTATTACGCCGGTGCCGCTGTCGTATATTGTTTTTTTACCGTCCCGTATCCGAAAACCGTTGATAATGAAACCGGCCGGGATGTCACCCGAAAAAGCGGCGGCTGAGAGAGCCGGTGCGAAACCGTTTCTCTTCAGCAGACTCATAAATTTGTCCATCGGCATATCCACCTGAACTGAATAATCCGAAAAAGCAAGCGTAAACACCCGATGCAGCACTTTTGTATCGACCGATTCCAATGTACGGTAACAGATCATGCATATACCACCTGCAATTGTTTTTTTATATTATAGCGGATTTGTTTGCGTATTGAAAGGAATGGCTTTGCCTGTTAACTGCATCGATGCCGGGCGATATGAAATGCCCGTTATGTATTATAGCGAAGCGTTAATGCGGTATTATTACGAGATGTTCCGACTTTCAAGCGGAGGTAAACTTATGCGGGTTTCGGTTCCGGTTTGGGCGGCGCCAGTGCTTCAGAGAGCTTGACCAGCTTGAATCTCTTTTTCAGCCAGCGGATATATTTCGGCAGGGCTTTTGAATCATAGCCGTTGAAATGCGTCAGTATGATAGCGCCGGGTTTCGTCCGTTTCTTGATATACGATACCACATGGCGCCTGTGCGCCAGTGTATCCAGGCTCCAATAGATGACCTTGTATCCTCTTTTTGCAAAAACCGTCAGAATCCTTTGGTCCCTGCTTCCCGAACCGCCGGGCAACCGCGCAAGCTTGGGGATCTTATAATCTTTGCCCAGCACTTTGCGCGCCGTTTTCTCCCATTTTTTGATATCGGCAATGATTTTTTTATTGCTCTTGCGCCGTAAATTTTGATGGTACATGGTATGGTAACATATTTCGTGGCCGTCCTTTATGGCCTTTTTCCAAACCTCCGGCATGGCTTTTAACCGGCTGCCAACTATGAAAAATGTACACGTAACCTTGTTTTTTCTTAGAACTTTCAGCACCTTGTTCACCGTTGTTTTGCTCCAGCCGTCGTCAACTGTAAGGCAAACCACATCTTTTTTCACAGTCTTTATACATGAAAGCGGCTTTGCTTTGGCAAAAGCATGCGTTATACATGCAGCCGGAATGATTACCAAAACAAAAAGGAACAACAGAATTTGTTTCAGCGGTTTCACAAGACTTCCCCTGCCTTTTTTCATGTTTCAATAACCATAATTGGAGTATCAGGAAGAAAAAGAATGCCGTTCATGAATAGTTCGGCATTGCTTATATTATCTGAATATCTTCGGCCTCCCAAATACGTTCCATTCGGGAGCGGTAAACATGCCGCCGTTTGCGATATCATAGTAGATACGCTGATCGACCGTGCGCTTTTTCACGACGCCTCCGAAAACGCTGACAGCTTCAAAAACGTATCCTTTTTTGCCTATAATGCCCATATGGACAATACGGCCTTCCTTGTTTTTGTAGAAAACCAGATCGCCGGGACGCAGGTCGTCCTTTGAAATAGGCGTGCAATATGTGTGATAGGTGATATACGCTGTGCAGTCGGTATTCTTGGGGTAGAGGCCGAGTTTGTTGCAGCCCCACCACCAGAGCCCGCTGCAGTCCCACGCGTAGTGCCGGGGGAAATCCCACCCCTCTGTTTCGCCGCTCCGCGCAATCCGTGAAAGGTATTCAATGCGCTCTTTGGTAAAAGCGCCGGGATACTCCTTTTGTGCAACGCTAAGGAGATCGGCGGTTATCCGGTCGCCCTGGCCGCCGATTACGTACTGGCCGCCAACGCACGTTTCAAGCAGCGAAACCAGCTTTGAAACAGTATCCGGCGGTTCCGGCTCACCGGCGTACTTTTTATCGTAATACTCCTGTTCCTCAACATACTCGTTTGCGTTGTATTCCCGTTTCCTATCCGGTTTTTCTGGAATTAGAGGCGCGCAGGCCACAATATGGATGAAAAAAGCAGTTAGCGCGCAGGCAAACAGAAGCACTCTTGTAAAGAGCGGACATTTTGCCGGCATTTTTGGCCAAAACACGTCTGCATCATCCCATTTCTCCGGTCATAAACCGATGTATACGCCGTACGCTGCCTGAATATTACAAAAAGAATTTATTATGCTTGGCCGTATCCAATTATGCAAATTAAGCATTCAAATGTTTAAGGGGATGCCAATTGATGTGATACCTGAATAATTTACACCATTCCAATATAAAAATACGAAAATATTACCCAAAATGCGTAAAGCGAGTCATTGTTTTATATAGTCTAACAGATAGAATGTAAATATAGTAGCTGCTATATAAAAATGAAAAGGAATGGTGAAGCATGAAGAAAGTTAGGCTTATATTTTGTCTTTTGTTAACTTGCGTTTTTATTTTAGGAATGACAGCTTGCGGTGCTCCTCAAGCAGCCGCACCGGCGGCCTCGCAGTCGCAGGCGGCTCAGCAGCCCCAGGCTTCGGCCGATGCTCCCAAGGCTGCGTCGGATGAAACATACTATACCGTTGGTATGCACATCAATCTTCCCTACTGGCAGGATCATAAAAAAGGATTGGAAGCCGCTGCGGCAGAACTTGGCGTAAACGCCGTCTTCACGGGTGAGAGTGGAAATGACGCCGCAAAACAAATCGATATTTTCGAACAGGTTGTCGCGAAGAAACCCGCCGGAATACTTGTTTCGCCCATTGACCCGGAAGGAATGATACCCAGCATTAAAAAGGCTATTGATGCAGGAATACCTGTTGTCACAATAGACTCGGATGCTGAAAACAGCGCAAGGCTTTGCTACTTTGGAACGGGCAACTACAACGCAGGTTGGGCGGCGGCGGATATTCTCGCCAATGCAGTCGGCAAAAAAGGCGAAGTTGGTGTGTTGACCATATCGGGCGTTATGTGCCTCGATGAAAGGCAAAGAGGCTTTGAGGAAAACATCAAGCAGAATTATCCTGAAATGAAGGTCGTTTCCGTGCAGAACGATGAAGGCGATCCGCAAAAGGCTGCTACCGTGACAAGCCAGATGCTGCAGGCCAATCCGAACATGGTAGGCTTATTCGGTGACGATGCCGCCAGCGGAGTAGGCGCAGCAGCCGCATTGAGAGAATCCAACAAACTCGGCAAGGTTAAAGTCGTAGCATTTGACAAAGATACAGCGGTTCTCGATCTGGTGGCCGATGGCACGATTGAAGCCACAATGGTGCAAAGAACGTTTACCATGTCCTACTATGCATTGAAATTCCTGTATGACTACAATCATCAGAATATCAAAATGGCAACCGATATGACGGGAATCAATCCGCTGCCTCAGCAGGTTGATACCGGCATCATCGCTGTCGGCAAAGACGAAGCTCTGAAATATAAATAAAAAAGCTTCCATTTACTTAAATATGATTAAGGTTTCATAAGTTGCTTATGAAACCTTAATCATTGAAAACAAGGAGATGCGTAAAATGCCCTTACTGAATTTACAAAAAATAAGCAAGCAGTTTCCCGGAGTTAAAGCGCTGGATGATGTTAGCCTCGATCTGAAGCAGGGAGAAATTCATGCGCTCGTCGGAGAAAACGGCGCCGGGAAATCCACACTTATGAACATACTGTCCGGTATTATCAGACCCGACAACGGCGACCTGTATATATCGGATGAAAAAATAGCATATGAAAAATACGGTACGCACACTTCCATATTAAAAGGTATTGCGCATGTTCACCAGGAGCTAAGCCTTTGTTCCAATATGTCTATTGCAGAAAACATATTCTTCAACCGGGCGCCTGTAAAAAACGGCACCATTGATTACAAGGATTTATATGCAAATACCAAAAAACTGCTGGATCTGTTTGAGATCGATATAGACCCCAAAACCAGCATTAAACGCCTTTCGTTTGGACTACGGCAGCAGATAGAGATATTAAAGGCTATCTCACAAAATGCAAAAATCATTATCTTCGACGAACCGACAACGGGCATCAGTGAAAATGAAGTAAAAAAGCTGTTTGTCATCATACGGAAATTAAAAGAATCAGGGCTTGGCATTTTCTATATTTCGCACAAGCTGGACGAGGTCATTGCGCTCGTGGACCGGGTCACGGTGCTGCGGGACGGCAAGGTTATCGATACGCTGCCCAAGGCCGAAGCCAGCAAGGAGAAAATCATTTCCTTAATGGTTGGCCGGGTTATGACCGATCTTTACCCGAAGAAAACAAAAGAGCCGGAAAAAGAAAATATTTTGGAAATAGAAAATTTAAACAAAAGAGATCTTTTGAATAATATCAATTTGGATATAAGAAAAGGAGAAATAGTAGGGCTTTACGGCTTGGTCGGCGCCGGACGCTCGGAGCTGTGCGACACGCTCTTTGGCGTCATTAAAAAAGACAGGGGTTCTTATAAGATAGAAGGAAAAAAAGTTGAGATAAAAAGACCCGAAGACGCGATAAGGTATGGCATCGGCTATTTGCCGGAAGACAGGAAAGCGCAGGGGCTGTTCCTGCAGATGTCCATCAGGCAGAATATCATCGCATCCAAACTAAAGAATTACAGCAACGGTTTTGTAATGAGCGCCGCAAAGGAAAAAAGCGCCGCGGCTCAATACTCCAAACAATTCGGTGTTGTAACCAGCAGCATTGAGAAAACTGTCAAGCAGCTCTCCGGCGGAAACCAGCAGAAGGTCATGCTGGCCAAATGGCTCGCTATTCGTCCAAAGATACTGATAGTCGACGAGCCTACAAAGGGAATCGATGTGAACGCGAAAGCCGAGATCCATAAGATATTAAGGCAGCTCGCCAATGACGGCGTTTCCGTGATCATGGTGTCGTCGGAATTGCCCGAAGTTTTAGGCGTATCCGACAGGTTGATCATTATGCACGACGGGGAAATAAAAGGCCAGATGAATGTAGAAGAAGCGTCTCAGGAAAGCATTATGAAGTTAATACAAAACAGTAAAAACTAAAAAGATCAAACAACAACTAGAAAGGGTAATAAAAATGCTTGGAATCAATAATTCAATGAATGCAGGTATTTCATCGGAAATGAAACTGCCTCTTTTCAAAAGAATACTTCAGATGAGGGAGTTTATTCTTCTCGTTATCGTTTTTGCGCAGTTTTTAGTGCTAAGTATTATATCTCCGTATTTTTTAACCGAGGAAAACATTATTGCGGTCGTATTCGGATTTTCACTGGATGCGATCATTGCGGTCGGTATGACGTTTGTTATCGCATGCGGCGAGTTTGATATGTCTGTCGGTTCAACGCTCGCGCTTACGGGCGTTATCGTGGCCAAAATGCTGCTGGGCGGCGTCCCCACCGTAATCGCTATACTGCTGGGCGGAATTTTTCTGGGTATATTGATAGGACTGGTCAATGGCCTGATCGTGACCAAAGTCGGTATAAATTCCTTTATTACCACGCTCGGCATGCAGGGAATCGTAAGGGGAATCTCCCTTATTATCACACAGGGTTACCCGATCTCCAAGCTTCCGCAGGATTTCACAGCTATCGGGCAGGGGTATGTAGGGAAAATACCGTATACGTTTTTTATCATGTTTTTTATCATCATCTTAGGCGAATTCCTCTTGAGAAAAGTAAGGTATTTCCGGCAGACCTACTATATAGGCGGAAACTTGACAGCCGCCAAATATTCCGGTATAAATGTTGACCGGGTAAAGATCGCAATGTTTATGATCATCGGCATGCTTTCGGGCATAGCGGGAGCGCTGCAAACCGCGCGTTTGGGGTCCGCCATGTCCACGGCCGGGCAGAGCGCGGAGCTTAGGGCTATTTCGGCCGTCGTTATCGGCGGTGCGGCGCTATCCGGCGGCGAGGGATCCGTGCTTGGAACTTTCCTGGGCGTCATACTTTTGGCTTTTGTTGTAAACGCACTGGTGCTTTTGAATGTGTCCATCTATTGGCAGAGCGTCGTAAGCGGAATCGTGCTGCTCGTAGCCGTGGCCATTGACATACTGGCTAAAAAGAGCTCGCTCTCCGATGGAGGCAAAAAAAAGGCATGAGGTAAGAGTAGGCCTGTTAAAGGAATATATTTAGCCAGCAAAGTTGAAGTCAAGTGCCTCAAATTTATTGGGGCACTTTATGTGTTTTATCCCCGGCCCGATTCTTGGCTGCCAAAACTATAAGCTGATCTGTAAGAGTAAAAATTCATGTTGGTAAAAAATACGTTCTGTTAAAGTATTTAGGTGGTATATTGAAAGGTGGTATAATATGTAGAGTTGTTAATTTATTTGTTGATGATGCTATCTGTATAGGGTATACATTTTATCTCGCTTTCTGATTTTAAGAAATATGAATAATGAGGTACGATATGCTTAATGTTGTTATAGTGGACGATGAAGAATGGATATGCAAGCTAATAAGAAATATATTAGACTGGAATAATCTTGGATTCAACATAATCGCTGAAGCTCATGACGGCATGGCGGCATTGGAATTGATTAAAAAGCACAAGCCCCAGCTTGTTATCACGGATATACTCATGCCTGAGCCCAATGGTATTTCGCTAATAAAACAGACACGTGAACTGGAGATTAAAACGGAATTTATCATTATCAGCGGATACAGTGAATTTGAATATGCGAGAAGCGCGCTGAAGTACGATGTTTTCGGGTATCTTTTAAAGCCGCTGGATAATTCCGAACTCACAGAAATGCTTGTCAACGTGCGCGAAAAGATCCGTAACGACAACCTGATCAAGATGAAAACCGAATACAGCAATACGCTGCTGCTGGAAAAACAAATCGCGGACATGCTTTCCAAAACATATGACGAAGAAAAAGAGGTAACGCTTAAAACATACAACGATGAATACGGCCTCGCATTAAAAGAGGGCCTGTTTCAAGTGGCGCTGCTGCAATTCGACCTGATCGAGGGCAAAACGTGGAATGCTGCCATTCAGGCGGATATAAGAAAATTTGCCGTAACCGTAAAGGAGTCCCTGAAAAGCATTTGCTATGAGACGATCGTATATTTAAAAGAAAAAATGAACACCGTTGTCTGCATTATGAATTACGGTATTCCGGCTGAAAAGCAGGTTTTAAACGACGTAAAGAGCCTCCTTGATATCTATAAACAAAACGGTCTATACAAAAACCTGTATTTAACGATCGGAATCGGTATCTGCATTGACAATATCGCGGAGCTGAATGACGCGTATTTCAGCGCATTAAATGCCATTAAAGCAAGGATAAAACTGGGTAAGGACAAGCTGATACGGTTTTTAGATCCGGAGATTGCTCTAAAACAGATCGTCTCCATAGAAGATGAGAAAAAACTGCAATTTTCAATAGACATCTTCGATAAAAAAGGCTTTGACAGTCTTTTAAACGACTTGTTTAATAAGTATATGGCATCAGCCGCGGACAATACTTTTATAGCGCTCAAGCTGGCTTATGAGATCGTGAATCTCATTATCAGCGAAGTAAGGAAAAAGGATATCTACAGCGGCAAGGAATTCACCGACAGCTATGAGATGTTTCAAACATTGGACGCTTGCTCCACAGAATCGGAGTTAATCCATTGCATCAATAAAATATTCGACAATTATATTAAAAAATATGAAAACTACAGAGGGGTAAACAGCGGGAACCGGCTGATCAATACCATCAAGAATTACATCGCGGAGAATTATAAAAAGGATATCAGCCTAAACGATGTGGCCAAGCTGGTATGCCTGAACCCGAACTATTTAAGCGCGTTGTTTAAAAAGGAAACAGGGGAAAATTTCAGCGATTATATAACAAGCTACCGGATCTCCATCGCAAAGGGATATTTAAAAGATGTGAAATACAAAGTGGTGGATGTGTCCGCGCTGGTAGGATATAAGGATTCCAGATACTTCAGCAAGTTATTTAAAAAGAATGTCGGCGTATGCCCGACAGATTATCAAAATATGTATTTGTAGACGGTGAATGGGTGGAAGTATGATTAATCCGGGCAGAATCACATCGGGCTTTAAAAGTATGATGTCGCACCTGTCTTCCTTTAGGTTAAAGACAAAGATTATAACGATTTTGAGCATATATTTTATAATTGTGCTTTTTACGCAGATCATGTACGGCCTGCTTAATTTCAATGACATTTTGGAATCAAACCGGAAAAGCGAAATGGACAACATCGAGTTATATTTAAAACAAGCAGCGCTGAATTTAAAAATGGATATAGACCGCGTAGAGGAAATAGCGTCTTTGTTGAACGACGAATCCTATTCCTATCTGGAGGAAAACAAACTGATCTCCACTACTGACAGCGGGGCCCGGGAACTCAATACGATATTCGATTTGGTATTCAAGACCAATAAGGATATACCGGGCGTCACCATTTATACGCAATACGGCGGCATGTTTTCTTACTGCAACCCGTATAGTGCCTACAGCTTTTTAAGCGGCTCGACGTCCATGTATTCCGATTTGCTCAACAACATCAAAAACAAATCGACGAGCATGCTTTTGCGAAGGGAATACGACGATAATACGGAAAATCTTCTGTCGGTCAAGTTTTTCCAAAGCCATACCGATCCGAATAACCATGCCATCATTGTCATTGAAAAGAACTGGCGTAAAATGGAGCAGTATTTTAAAGACCTGGGACTGTTGGAAAAAGGCTCTATCGCGCTTATCACGGATTTGGGCAATGTGCTTTTTTTATTCAATGAAAACGATACGAAATCCGAAATCGAAAACATGCTGCAAAGCAGTAAGCTAAGGAGCATGTTTAACAATCTTTCAGGGCTTTTTAAAGTGAAGCAGAACGAGGCGGAAAAATATGTGTTCTATAATAAATCGGTCTATTCCGGATGTAATCTCCTGTATATCGTGGACAGCGAGTATTTAAGCGGATATAAATCCTCGACGATCAACTTCATTTTCATATCCAGCATTGTACTCATCGCGGTAAACGCGCTGGTGATTATATTGTTCAACAAAAATGTGTATGCGCCTTTATAGCCGGCTGTATAGTTATCCGTTCCGAAATAGGACAGCCTTTTGCTGTTCGGAGAATCCGTATCCACACAGATCACCGGGATCCCCTGGTCAATTGCGTCGTTGATCGGCTTTACCATCATTTCCGGGTCTATCGGGCTTACTAGTATCCCGGACGGTTTTTTTAGAACCACCTGGTTGAATATATTCACCTGTCTCGCCGCATCGTTGCCGCTTTCTCCGGTAAAAACATATTTTACGCCGAGTTCGGCGGCAGCCACCTCCAAACCTTTTTTATGGTCCTGCCAGTAGGGGAGTATAATATGCATTCCGACCAAATAATAGATTTCATCTTCATTGGCGAAACTGGCCTTTGCATTGGCGGTAGCATTCAAATCCTTTTTATTTTTCGTCTGAACGTAATTCAAATAGCTCCCCAAATCCACAACAGGTACGCTGCTGTTCCCGCACGCGGAGCAAATAAAGATCATACAGACCAAAAGTGCGATTGCCGTTACAGCC
>Ga0366774_1136_pt1 | contig 10974 bp, 10 predicted proteins | sample BONcelHN113001D9_FD_207068 | JGI IMG/M metagenome (GOLD analysis project Ga0366774, IMG submission 207068) | Enriched cells from coal bed in the Powder River Basin, Montana, United States - BONCAT cells N11 rep2 HSBNCT.N11.300.1.D9 ...
TTATTTTCATTATATTGCATATTTGCCATTAATGAAATAGCTATTCTTAGCATAATGAAAATAATAACATCGATATGGATTCCGACGTAAAATCTCAGACTTCTGGTGCTTGATCGTTATTTCGTTGTGTCCCTATTATAAAAGTCTCTGTGTCTCTGTGTCGTTCTCTGTGTTCTTTGTGGTAAAAAGTCTCTGTGTCTTTGTGTTAGACTTTGTGTTCTTTGTGGTATTTAGACCACTCTGGTTAATACTCAACCGATCTTCAATAGTGCCGCGCTTAGCCGGATGAGTCCTGTGAGTGGTCTTTTGTTCATCATCAGGAGTAGTCCGTCTACTGTTCCTTCGGTGATGAACCTGTTGCTGAACATGGGCAAACTTCGTAATGGCAGGTCATCGATCATGCTGGCTGTCAGGATTTTCTGGGGTTCGCCTTCTTCGTTTTCGAGAATAGTCTTATGTGAATTGCCCTGGATCACGTTGTAGAACAGTTTCCCGAAGAAGTTGTCTTTTATGTCGCCCAGTGTGGAGTTGATCGTGTAGGCTTCGCCGGGGAGTCGCCTGTTTTGTGGTAATTCTTTACCGTACAGCGCCTTGAGCGACTGTTCATCGATCACCATATCTCCGGCTGGCAGGTTATAATAGATCGGTGCGGTCTGGCGTAAATCCGGGACGGGTGCATCGGGTTTAGTCGTTTCTACCCATACCTTATCTCTGGCCCTGATGTCGACGCTCGAAGATCCGATCAGGATCTCAAAGGCTCCGCTCTCAACGTGCCAGTCTGCGATGTTGACATTGTAATAGGCAAAAGACCGTTTGTCCAGCGTGAACTCGACCTGGTTTTCTTCTCCGGGCTGCAGGAATACTTTATCAAAACCCTTCAGCTCTTTTTCCGGGCGGAAGATTGTGGATTCCACGTCTTTGACATAGAGCTGTACTACTTCGGCGCCCGCCTCGGTGCCAGTATTTTTTATGGTGATGCTGACTTTCACTTCCTGGTCGTCCCGGATTCGCCTGTTGTCTATAGTCAGGTCTGAATAGGCAAAGGTCGTGTAGCTCAGCCCGTAACCGAAGGGGAACAGGACCGCTTTTTTCGCCGTGTCGAAATATCTGTAGCCGACGTAGATACCTTCTCGGTACTCCACTGTTTTGGGCCCTCCGGGGAAGTATCTGGCACTGGGGTAATCCTCCATATTTAAGGCGAATGTTTCTGCCAGCTTGCCCGAAGGGTTAACCATACCAAAGAGCACGTCCGCCGCTGCGCCGCCTCCTGCCTGACCACCTAAATATCCTTCCAGGACCGCCTTCACCTCGTCGATCCATGGCATCTCTACCGGGGCGCCGTTGGAAAGGACCACGATGGTGTTGGGGTTTACTTCCGCGACTCGGCTGATCAGCATATTATGGCTCTCGGGTAACCGTAAGTGTTCTCGGTCCAGGCCCTCTGACTCATAGCTTTCAGGCAGTCCGGCAAATACTACTGTCACATCTGCACACATTGCGGCAGCACAGGCATCGCGGATCAATGCCTCGTCAGGCACATCGGTTTTCTGGTCGTATCCCTTTGAAAACGCGATGTTGGATGTATACTTAATCAGTTCACAGTAAGCTTTTTCCAGCCGGCATGGGTTGACCTGGGAACTACCTCCGCCACGGTACCTGGGATGTACGGCAAAGGCTCCTATGACGGCAATATTATCGCCCATTTTCAGGGGTAGAATCCCGTCTTCGTTCTTCAGCATCACAATGGATTCAGCAGCTGCTTGCCGGGCAATAACATGGTGCGATGTCACGTTGTAAGTGTAATCTGGCTGCCGGTTTTCCGCGGCCGTCTTGATTATTTCTAACAACCTTCCAAGTGTCCGATCTAGCACTGCCTCGTCCAGGGTACCTTCTCGCACTGCCTTGACGATCTTAAAGTCGTTAACCCCGGCGCTGGAAGGCATTTCGAGGTCAAGCCCGGCTTTCAGGCCTGCCACTCTGTCGTCGCATGCACCCCAGTCCGAAATGACTGGACCATTGAAGCCCCATTCGTCTCTCAAAATCCGGGTTAGTAAGTGCTCATGCTCGCTGGCAAAAGTCCCGTTGACCTGATTATATGAGCACATAACCGTCCACGGGTGAGCTTTTTTCACCGCCAGCTCGAAGCCCGTCAGGTAAATTTCCCTCAGCGTTCGCTCGTCCACAATTGAGTCGATCGTCATACGCCGGTATTCCTGGTTGTTGGCGGCAAAGTGCTTCAGCGAGGTGCCTACCCCCATCGTCTGCACACCCTCGATCAGGCTGGAAGCCAGCTCTCCAGTCAGGTATGGATCCTCGGAGATGTACTCAAAATTTCTTCCACACCTCGGAGATCGCTTAATGTTAACGCCCGGGCCAAGGATTATCGCTACTTCTTCGTGGAGACACTCTGCCCCAAGGGCCCTGCCTACCTCGAACATCAGGTTGCGATCCCATGAGCTGGCAGTGGCCGACGCAGTGGGAAAAGACGTGGTATGGATACACTTGTCAAATCCCGGGTTATTCTGGTCTGATGTTTCGATCCGTAGTCCATGTGGACCGTCACTTAAGCTGATCGAAGGAATCCCCAGACGATCAATACCCTTCAGATGGAACAGGTCAAGCCCGGAGCAAAGCGACGCTTTCTCTTCCAGCGTCATGCTGGCGATCATCTCCTGGGTATCTTGTTTCATCTGTAGCTCTCCTTCGTTGAAAAATAGCTCTTAGTCTATAAATCAGAGTCAACATAAAAATAGTTATACTTACATCTCTTACCTTAAATATCACGAGGGATTGGTGTTTATGCCTGTATGGAAATGCAATGTCTGTGGTTACGAGATCGATACGACGGAAGCTCCTGATCCTTGCCCATCCTGTGGGTCATCATCGGATGAGTTCTATGTGAAAGGGCATCATACCCGGGATCGCCTGGGCGGACAGGCAGATCTACTGATCATCAACGGGTCGAAACACCGGGCCCATAACTCGGCGTATTTTGCATCTGTCGCAGAGGAAGCTGCAAAAGCGATGGGCGTTTCTTACCGGCTGCTCCACCTGGCCGACTACAAGATCGAGCCATGCTGGTGCTGCTATAGCATGAATGAAGAGCTCTGCCGGCTCCCGTGCCGTAATGCTTATGACGATGTACATAAGCTCCATAACCTGATTCTCGGGGCAAAAGCCGTTATTATCGTCAGCCCGATCAACTGGAATGGCATGTCTGTCACGCTTAAGACTTTCCTGGATCGACTGACCTGTATTGAAAACATGTACGTGATTGATGAGACGCTACCCCTGGCAGGCCGGACACTGGGCATCGTGGTCAATGGCCATGAAGACGGGGCCTATAAAACAGCGTTTGACATCTTCATCGTTTTCCAGATCCTCGGGTTCATCCTCGCTCCCTACGGTATCGCCTACTCCACCCATGGCAGGCAGCACAAGCCGGATACCGACCACCAGTACTTCAGCGAAGACGAAGTGATGAAGACCTTTGTCAAAAATGTCACCCATAACGTGATCGAACTCGCCCGGATTGGTGTCGAGAGCCGGATGGAGATCAAGCCCAGCTGTGAATAAGATGCAGACGACTCAGACGTGTATTCTCTTCAGGTACTGTTCGCTGATACCGAGTATGTCCATGGACTGGGCAACAATAGCGTTGGTGAACACGTAGGTGTTGATCTCTGAGATTGATGGCCGGGTCTGGACGGACTTGGTCGCCATGATCTTGCTCATATCCTGTTCCCAGTAGAGGCTGATGTCTTCCAGCGATAATGGCAGGTACATAACGTTTTTAGAGTACCCCCAGGAGTCCATGAGGCTGGAAAGCCTGGAGTCTATGTTAATCATGATTGGGAATACGTCCGCGCCGTGGAGCTTGGCTTTGACTACGCCTTCAATAATCTCTCGAGTGTTGCCGCTGCCGCTCAGTGGGATGTAGGCGTCGCCTCTGAGGAAGGCGGGGGTTGTCGGTCCGTCTCTCATGAACACGTTTCGGCCGAGGTGTGTCAGCCGCATGCCGAACGCTTTTGCGGCGAACCCGGACCTGCCCACTCCGTCCACTACGTAGTTTCCCCGTCGGTTCAACAGTCGGTCTATCCAGTCTCCGAGATGATCTGACTCGATGTTTTTCAGTAGCGCCGCATTGCTGGCGAAATGATCGATCTGTTTGTAGTACCGGTGGATGTCTCCCCGGTCGTGGTGGTAGAGCTCCGGTATGAGGGCGTTGAGAAAGACGGCCAGCTTCAACTCAAACTCAGAACCGAGAGCCGCAAGACATTTTCTGTCGATTCCCTTCAGCGGTTCTATCACGAATGCATAGCCATTGTCGTAGTTTGTTACCATCTCGTATGCTCTGGATCTTATATTGGCGGTGATGAGCACGACCGGAACCTGCATGTGGAAGGCGTCTTCCAGGTACCTTATGACGCTTTTTGTCTCCCCTGAGCCGGTGGCCGCTATGATCAGGTTGTTCTTTTCCGGGTCGATATACCGGCGGATCGGGTCATCCAGGGTCAGCGGTGTGATATTCTCATACTTGGACGACTGCTGCAGGAAATCGTACAGCGCCAGTGCACTGCGGCCTTCTGCGATACCGTAGATCAGCTTGGTTTCATGACCGTCAAGGAAAAATCCGATCAGCAGGCTGACGAACTCCGCGATCTTATCTGAGCTAATCTCTCCTAGCTGTTGGATATACCGCTGCTGAATTTCTACTGACTCGTAGAACGTCGAGGTAGCAATCATCATGTTTATTTATGTATTATTTAATATAAAAAATTGATTGAAGGTCTGGCAGATCTACTGGTCGACATTTATAAACACCTGCAATTTCATATGAACATGAACTTACACTGATACCGTGATTATTATGAATGACATAGCACCTCCAAACTCCGCAATTGTCGGATGCGGCCCGTCCGGCTGTTTCCTGTTGAACTTGCTGCGACAGTCCCAAACTAAGGCGAAATTAATCGCCGTCGACGAAGACCAGGGCTCGCTGGATATGTCTGGCGCCGATCTGAAGATACTGGTAAAACCCGGTGAGAAACTGGTCAGCGATATCGGTGCTTTTAAGGTTGTATTTCTGGTCTTCGATCCCTCCGAGGGCTCGGCGATAGAATCTGCGAAGGGCGCATCAGCACTGGCTTCTGTCCAGGGCTCGTATGTTTATGCAATAGCCGTCAACAAGCCCGGAAATGACCTTAGTGAAATGGATCTGTCCCGGTCGTTCGGAGGGGTTGCTATCATCGACGCAGCCTGGGTCATGAAAAAGCGCGGCGACAATGAGGAGGAGCACGCACTCCAGATCGCCTTCAACTTCGCTGCGCACACTCTGGCGTTTCTCGTTCAAGCGATCGACTCCGGAGAACTGGATATCTCTGCATTCAAAGATGCCACCGCAGGTGGGGTCTGCAGTTTTGCCGCTTCACATATCTCCGATGCCGAGGCAATCTATGCCTTGACCCTGAGTCCGATCCAAAAAAGCAGTGTGATGTCGGGCATAGTATTCATCGAAGCAGGGGCAGACGACGTCCTTGCACGGCGCATCTTCCTTGGTGTACTACGCGGCCTCCCTGGGGGAGCCAGAGTCGATATGCTCCGGGTCACCGGGCTCGAGCCGTTTAAAGTACTGGCTATGCTCGTGCATTAAAACGCCAGCTCTTCAAGCACCGCATCTAAGTTTAACAAAAAGTCATTGAGCATATGCACCGGCACGAAGATGCACCCGTTTTCGACGACCATGTTGTCATCTAGCCAGGAAACGATCAAAGGTATCGATTTGAGCCCAAATGCTTCCTCGTGGACGAGGCATCGCTTGTAGTGCTTTAAGGCTTCCCGCTTTAAAGAAGAGGACCTGCACCTGCCGCGGCCGTATTTTTTGCCGTCTATGCACAGGCACAGGTCTTTTCGGATCCCTACCACGTCGATCTGGTGGCCCCGCCCGTCTTTTTTAAAGACTTTGCGGAACTGTACCTGGAAGTCGTGGTGGTTCAGGATGTCCCGGATATGTTCCTCGAACTCCTGCCAGGTTGCATCCTCGAGATCTCTCATCTGGCTTCAGATCACCCTTAGAGAATATCAAGTTTCTCTACGATGCTCGAGCCTTCATACCGTTTGTCTTCTCTGATTTCTTTGTCGTTAAGCACCTGACGCTCCAGCGTGCTCATCGCGATGTGGAACGCGCCGTCTGCACCCCAGCCTTCGCCTTTGGCACTGTAGAAGTGGTGATCGGTCTTGAGCCGGACCCTGCACAAGATCAGCGGAGTGCCCCGGAAGGTTTCTTTGTGCTGCTTGAAGTAGATGTTGACATAGCCACCTACGAGGAACTTCTCGAACTTCTTGAGGAAATTCTGGATCGAGGTCGCCACGTATTGACCGTCGTAGTCAACCAGATTGGCATGGCTCAGCTGGATCGTAAATTTAGCGCTCGTGTCAATCTCGCTCTTCAACATTGTGGCCAGGGATAGCAACAGGTCCGTGGTCGTCATTATGCCCTTGACTTTCTTGTCTTCGAACACGACCAGACCCTGGATATCTCTCTTGATCATCAGCTCTACTGCGCTCCTGACCGTTGCATCCGGTGCGACAGTCACAACGCTGTCTGTCATGATCTCTTTGAGCTTGATGTCCCGCAGCGGGCTTTGATTCGTGCCTGCGTTTCCTGTGCCGTGCTCTGCCTTGTTTGGGACGATAAGCTGCAGCAGGTCGTGCATTGTCACGATACCTACCATCTTGCCCATAGACATCACTGGTACTCTGGAGATACCTTCCTCTCTGAGCAAGTTGATCAGCTTACCTACATGTTCGTCCGCATCGACCGAGATGATGTCTTCGCTCATTATTGCCGAGACGGCTTTGTTGCCGAACTCTGTTTCTGCCGCTTTCTGGATCAAACTCTCCGTGGTGACCACGCCGATGACTTTCGTCTTGTCTAATACCGGCAGTTGTCTGAGTTGATTCTCGACCATGAGCCTGGCAGCTTCATAAATTGTAGTTGTCGGGGTAATCTTCGGGGTCTTGCGGACCATCCCGTTGATGCCTGTCTTGAGGTTCCTGATGGAGCTTACGATAGATCTCTCAGTCAACATACCTGTGTACTCTTTTCCGTTGAATACAAGCACTGCAGGCTTGTGCGGCTTCCTGAACAGGGGCAGCACTTCCTGTAATGTTGCCTTGGTGTCGACGCTCTCGAAACGATCTGTTGTAATTTCTGAGACGTTCATAATATTACCCCTTGAGGCCATTGAAATGGCCTCAAATTATACTATATGCGCCTGAACCCTGATAACTATTTCGGGATTGGGATACCTTAACGATTTTAAGGTCCTTGCTGAGAATGGGGATCAGGTTCTATGGACTGCAAAACAAGCCCTTGCGGTTCTGTTTCAAAACCTTTTTAATACTAAGGGCTTTCCCGATATGTCTCAATCCGTTTAACTAGTCAATCTTTATCCTGATATACTCTCTGGTTTTGTGTTAACTCTTCATTCGATAATTATTGTATGTAAAATCAGTCGATATCTTGTGTTCGATGCTAATCGTAACTTATATGTACCTAAATCTCCGGGAAAATCTTGTTTTCCCCTCTGTTATAAATCTCTCTTCGAGAAAATATATACACCATAAGCGTACAGTAATTATCGGTAGGTTCCCATGGACAGCAGTTCAACCCCGGGCTCAGAGCACATGCACAACTGGCTGAGAAAGCTGAAAGAAAGCCAGGAGCGCCGGAGAGATGAAAAAATCCGCCGCTATAACGACGTGGTTTCCAAGCTGATCATCATCCTAATCGGCGTATGCATCGTTTGTGTCATAGTCATCGCAGCGCTGGTAGTCCAGAACGAGAACCTGAAAAAGAGCAACAACGAACTGGTTTTGGTAAATACGACGAATTACGATAGCCAGATGAACCTGATCGACAGTCTGAAAAACCAGAGTAACGATCGGATCAAAATGCTGGAAGATCAGAACAAGCGCTACCAGGAGTTTATCCTGTCCAATAAGACGTTAAACGTGGATCATACGGTGTACGTCGACCCCGGGAGCCCGAAAGTCAACAAGATCATCTATAACAACAGTTACGTGACTGTTGAGTTTGCGGATGGTAACAGGTCTACTACCCAGTTTGTGGACTATACTTTAGATATGCAATAACTTTTAAAGGCTTTTTTGCCCGTTGATTAAAAAAATTTGCAGGGGCCATGTAGCCCCTTCAATTCATAAGCCACAGCTTACATGCCGCCCGCAGGGTTTCTTACTGCCGAAGCAGCCAGGATGTCGTCGATCCTGAGGACCATGGTGGCAGCCTCAGAAGCGCTCTGGATTGCCTGGGTCTTGAGTCTAAGCGGCTCGACGACGCCTGCCTTGAGCATGTCCACAGGCTTGCCCTGGTACACGTCGAGGCCGAAGTTTTTGCCGTCTTTGTTGCCGTGCTTGGTCTTCAGCGCGATCATCATGTCGAGGGGGCTCAGACCGGCGTTGGTTGCCAGTGCCTTCGGGATGACTTCCATAGCGTTGGCGAACGCTTCGATGGCCATCTGTTCCCTGCCCTTGACTGTCGATGCGTACTGCCGAAGGCGGAGGCTTAGCTCAGTTTCGACTGCTGCGCCGCCAGCTACAATCTTGCCATCCTTGATCGAGTTCTGTACTGCATGTAGTGCATCGTCGATGCCACGCTCGTACTCGTCCAGGATATGGCTGGTTGTGCCTCTGAGGATGACCGAGACGATCTTACTGTTCTTGTTCTTGCTGACCAGTACCATTTCGTCTTTGCCGATCTTAACTTCCTCGATGAGCCCTGCAATGCCGATGTCCTTCTCGGTGATGCCGTCTAAGTTGGTGATCAGGCTGCCGCCGGTTGCCTTGGCGACGCGCTTGACATCCGAGGTTTTGAGTCTCCTCAGCCCGATGATGCCTGCCTTAGCCATGTAATGCTGGGCAAGATCGTCGATTGCCTTGGTGGTGAAGACTGCTTTAACTCCTAACCTGGCGATCTTATCAACCTGGGCCTTGATCTGCTCGTCCTCCATGTCGGAGAACTGCTTGAACTGACCCGGCTTTCTGATCTTGAACTCGGCGTCGAACTGAGTGTCTTTCGCCTCGATTCCGATCTCCATTGCCAGAACCTTAACCTTCTCCAGGCGGCTCGGCATCTGGAAGTTAACCTTACCCTTGTCAATGAGCACGCCCTGGATAATCTCGGATTCTGATACATCGCCGCCGGTTTTCTTCTCTAGTATAAGGTTCTCCCGCTCGACGTAGTACTTGCCATTTGAATCCTTTTCCATTGTGGCGGCGACCATCTTTACCACGAGGTCGCTTAAGAATACCTTGGCGTTCTCGGTGTCTTTACCGGTCATGGCAGTGCCGGCGATCTTCTTAAGCATGGCCGTGTCTTTGTCTGTTATATCGACTGCCATTCCCCGGACGATCTCCAGCGACTTTTCCACTGCCATCAGGTAGCCCTTAATAATAGATGACTGGTGTACGCTCTTCTCGCTGAGTATGCCCGCCTGGCGAAGCAACTCGCCGGCCAGTACCACTGCGGTGGTCGTACCATCGCCCACTTCAGAGTCCTGGGTCTTGGCTACTTCCACGATAATCTTAGCCGCGGGGTGCTCGATATCCATTCTTCTCAGAATCGTCGCACCATCGTTAGACACGGTGATGTCTCCCGTCCCGTCGACCAGCATCTTGTCCATGCCCCTCGGCCCGAGAGTCGATATGACCGCACCGGCAACGGCCATGGCTGCCATGATATTGTAGGTCTGAGCCTCTAAGCCCCTGGTGACCTGGCTTCCTTCGCGCATGACGGATGATTGTCCTGCTTGTTGTGCCATGTAAAATAATCCTCCTGTGTAAATAAGATTGCTGGTTTTATGTGATTGTGGTTCTATATATAATTTATTGAAAGATGGGCTATCCGTAGATGCCTAAGATCGGAATGGGTAGTAGGGAAACAAAAATATCGGTCCGAGGGTAGGAACTTCGTTCAGTTGCTCTACATCGATCCAAACAAAGTTCTCACTCCAGAAGACTGAAAATAAACGCATAACTTTTCTCTTCGGCATCCTTGTCCCAGGCGCCCACGCTGGCGCTCGACTTTACTTTGACGGAGCGGTTTTCAAGAATCTTACGCATCTCCGCGCCAGCGTCATCTCCCTGTAGGCCACTGACCGAGTAGATTCCGGCTCTGGCATCCGACTTAAGCTGTACATTATTCAAGTAAGACGTGATCGGCGCCGTTGGGCCACCGAAGTAGGTCGGTCCTATCACGATTATCAGATCCATATCCGTCGCATTTTCGATACCCGGGCTTCTGATGCCCGATATGTTTACCGAGTACCCCCTGGTGTGGAGGTCGTTACCCATCCAGTGGGCGCTGCGTGCACCCATGCCCATGATGCCTGGATCATATACGATCAGCGTTTTTCCTTTCACGTTGTCGTCGTGGGTCAGGGTTTTGTGTCCGGTGGCTGTGTAGCTCATGAGGTCGAAGAAAGTTACAGTTGCAACTATGATCGTAAATATCAACAACAAGACTACGATCGTTCTGGCCATCCCTGATATGCTTGACAGGCTCATGTCGAAGTCCCTTATTGGCAGGAAAACTAATATCTTTATCTGTATTTTTATGTCGCCAGCCGATACTCTAAACAACAAAAAGTTTATTTATACGCTGACGTGATTTTAAGCGACAACCAGAACAATCATTTTTATCAGATCACGTCCCGGGAAGAGAATATCATGCACCTGACCAGAGAAGAAGAAAGCATTTACAACGGCGAGCAGGGCCCGACGCTGCAGAAGATGATGGAGATCCTCGTAGCGTTGGGGGATATCTACGACGCGAAAAAGCTCATACCTGTCAAGAGCGTGCAGGTCGCTGGCGTCTCATATAAGACGATCGGAGATGCGGGGCTGGAGTGGATCCAGGATCTCGACGGCAAGGTCAAAGTGCCTGCAGTACTC
>Ga0366774_1138_pt1 | contig 10762 bp, 8 predicted proteins | sample BONcelHN113001D9_FD_207068 | JGI IMG/M metagenome (GOLD analysis project Ga0366774, IMG submission 207068) | Enriched cells from coal bed in the Powder River Basin, Montana, United States - BONCAT cells N11 rep2 HSBNCT.N11.300.1.D9 ...
TGAATGGCCGGCAAATAAAGACAAACTTGCAAATATATTAAACCACCCTTCCGACGATATCTGGGCATACCGGGAGTTTTTCCCGGTAAAAGATGAAAAGCCGATCAGTATGGGCGAAGGTCATACACCTTTTTTTTGTTGCGACAAGACTGCGGCGGCTGTGGATATACAAAAGCTATACATTAAAAACGAAGGGGTAAATCCAAGCGGAACCTATAAAGACCGCGGGATCTCCGTGGCCATGACATGCGCCCGTGCATTGAACGCCCGTGCCGTAATACTTGGATCCGCCGGGAACGCGGGCGCATCCGCCGCGGCATACGCGGCCAGGGCGGGGCTCCGCTGCTATCTTTTCCTGCCGGAAGGAGCGCTTCCGACACGGGAAACGATGGCGAAATTGTACGGGGCAAATGTTATACGCGTAAAGGGTACGATCGACGACGCAATACGCATTTCGGTTGCGGTGCAAAGGGAATTTGGATTTATCAATATGTCTACCGCGCGGGAGTTTAACCCATACTGCGTGGAAGGGTATAAAAGCATCGGCTATGAATTGGCGGTACAGCCGGATCTGCCGGATCACATCATCGTACCGGCCGGCGGCGGCTCGCTGCTTGCAAAAATATGGGAAGGCCTGTGCGATGCCAAGCGGCTTGGCGTCATCGGGAAGCTCCCGAAAATGACCGGCATCCAGGCCTCCGGATGCGCGCCGCTCGTAAAGGCTTATAAAGAGCAAAGCGCGGTGCGAAAGTGGCATCAAAAGCCGGACACCATTGCCTTTGCAATAGCGGACGAATGGCCGCATGACGGCGAACTGGCCTTGAAAGCCGTCCGCGCATCCGGCGGAACATTGGAAGAAGTGGATGACCAAGAGATATTAAATGCACAAAAGTGGCTTTGCAGCCAGGAAGCCCTATTCGCCGAAGCCGCCAGCGCGGCTACGCTGGCAGGACTTTTCAAGCTGAGAAAGGCTGGTTTTATTAAAAGGGACGATTCGGCTGCGCTGATCATTTCCGGCACAGGTATAAAGGATATTTACGAAATGGGCGGGGATTGCCGCAATGTGCCGGTCATTCAAAATGATTTCAATGCAGCGGTTGATACGATAAATACATTTGAGAGAAGTAGGAGTTGAGCGATATGGCAAAAGTAGTGACATTCGGAGATATCATGCTGAGATTGTCGCCTCCGGGGAATCAGCGCATTGTTCAGTCAAGATCATTTGATGCATTGTATGGGGGTGGAGAAGCAAATGTAGCATATTCTCTGTCACAATTCAATATCCCTGTAAAATTTGTGACAAAATTGCCTAAAAACATGATCGGGCAGGCGGCGATGAATTCTCTTGCTGCGTTTGGAGTAGACATCAGCGATATTATACTGGGCGGTGAAAGATGCGGGATATATTTCTATGAAAAGGGAGCAGCCGTACGCGCTTCTAAAGTAATCTACGACAGAAAAAACACCGCCATTTCAAAAGTCAAGGCCGCGGAATTTGACTGGGACAAAATATTTACAGGTGCGGAGTGGTTCCATTTTACAGGCATCACACCGGCGCTTGGCGATAATGTCGCACAGGTATGTATGGAAGCATGTCAATGTGCAAAAAAACTCAACATGACGGTAAGCTGCGATCTGAACTTCCGAAAAAACCTTTGGACTTCGCAAAAGGCGAATCAAGTTATGACCACATTGATGCCATATGTAGACATCGCCATCGGAAATGAGGAAGATGCGGAAAAAGTATTCGGTATAAAGGCTTCTTCTACAGACATCACAAAAGGCATGCTCAATACGGATGGCTACAAGGATGTCGCGAAAGAACTGGTGAAGCGCTTCGGTTTTAATAAAGTAGCGATCACGCTTCGGGAAAGCCTCTCTGCCTCTGAGAACGGATGGTCCGGAATGCTGTATGACGGCAAGGACTTTTTCAATGCGCGTCGTTATCAAATACAGATCGTGGACAGGGTAGGCAGCGGCGATTCGTTTTCCGCAGGTTTGATATATTCGCTTCTTAACGGCTATGACGGACAAACAGCTATCGAATTTGCCGTTGCGGCTTCCGCTCTCAAGCATACCATCGAAGGAGATTATAACATTATATCGGAGGAAGAAGTGATGAGTGTGGCGGACGGCGATGTATCGGGGAGAGTACAAAGATAAAGGGTGGAGTGAAATGGATAAAATAAGATTGGCAGGAATCAAAAAGCAATATGAATCGGTATTGCTGGATGACGTTGTCTCTTTCTGGGAGAAAAACGGCATCGATACGCAATACGGCGGATATATACACTATCTTGACCGGGACGGCAGCGTGCTTTGCGATGACAAGGCGGTATGGATACAAAGCCGTGCCTGCTGGTTGTTCGCCCGGCTATACAATACGCTGGAGCCCCGGGACGGGTGGCTTGAAAAATCAAGGCAGGGCTACGAATTTATTCGCAAAAACTGCTTCGACGAACGGGGCAGGATGTATTTTAAAGTGACCCGGGAGGGCAAGCCGCTTCAGATGCGGCGCTACTTCTTCAGCGAGGCATTTACGGCCATCGCTTTTGCGGAATACGGGAAAGCGGCAAGGAATGCGGATGCAGTGCGTTTTGCCCGCGACCTGTTTATCCGGATGACGGAGTATCTGAATTGCCCTGATCCCGCGATCCTGCCGCCAAAAATCGATCCGGTTACGCGCCCGCTTATTTCGCACAGCCCGTATATGATCATGGTTGCTACCGCGCAGATACTGCGGGAATGCGATGACAATAATGATATTTACCAGCCTGTAATAGACGATTGCATACGGACCATACTCGAAAAATTTGTAAAGCCGGAACAAGGTGTTTTGCTTGAAACGGTTAAACCGGACGGCGCCGTCATGGATAATCCGGAAGGACGAACGGTAAATCCCGGGCATGCGATCGAAACCGCATGGTTTATCATGCAGGAAGGCCTTCGCAGCAACCGCTCTGGAATCATTTCCCAATCCCTGAACATATTGAAATGGTCGTTTGAACGGGGATGGGACAAGGAGTACGGCGGCTTGCTGAACTTTGTGGATCTCAATGGGAAACCGCCGGAAAAAATAGAATGGAGCATGAAATACTGGTGGCCGCACAATGAAGCGCTGTATGCATCGCTTTTGGCGTATCATATTACAAAGGACGAAAGCTATGCCAAAATGTTTGAGAAGGTGCATGCGTTTTCATTTGAGTTTTTCCCGGATCCTGAATATGGTGAATGGTATGGTTATTTGAACCGGGACGGGAGCGTTTGCCTGCCTATCAAAGGCTCGATGTTTAAAGGACCTTTTCACCTGCCGCGCCAATTGCTTTACAGTATAAAATTAATCGATCAGATGCTGATTAAAGAATAGCTGATTGTAAAAAAAGCGATTTCGTTCCGGGTACAGAAATATGGAAATACCCAAGAAAATCCCCGGTTGAAAAACCCGAGGATTTTTTAGGGAAGCACTGAAAAACTATCTTTTCGTCATTCTCCAGCGAAGCGAAGAATCTTAAAAAATGGCCTTATTACAAAGATTCTTCAGTCGCTGCGCTCCCTTAAGAATGACATGATGGCGTATTCATCAGTGTTTCCTTAATTATTTCAGTATGCGCCCCGTACGATCACGTTGCGGACATATTTCTTGGCCAGGGCTTCCGCCCGCATGATCTCCACGACCCCGTGCGGGTCCGGCGCTATCTTCGCGCGCATGCCCTCGCTCTTTTTGAACTGCTGTATGCAGTATTTCTTCGCACCCCGCACACTTTGCGCGATCTCACCTATGTCTTCCGCCGCAAGATTGGGAGCGAAAGTCGTGCGGAATTCGTATTCGGCATTTGCCTCCATGATCATCCCGGCCGACACCTGTATGCTCTCGACATCTTCAATGGGTGTTATAAGATCGTACTTGCCGTATGGGGCCTTTATATCCATGGCCACGTAGTCCGCGAGGCCTTCCTTCAGTATGGAGGAAAGCGCCTTGGGGTTCGTACCGTTTGTATCGAGCTTGACGAGAAGGCCGGTGCTTTTCAGCGTCCGCATGAAATCCAGCACGTCTTCCTGCAGGAGCGGTTCGCCGCCGGTCAAAACAACGCCGTCCAAAAAGCCTCTCCGCTCTTTCAGAAAAGAGAGGATGCTCTGGGCATTCGCCGTTTCTCCCGCTTTGTCTATGATATGCCGGTTATGGCAGTACCAGCAGTTCAGATTGCACCCCCTGGTAAAAATGACTGCGGCAATATGCCCGGGATAATCCACAAACGAGTTTTTATGGATTCCGGCAAGCCGCAAGCTATATCACCTCCGGCATAACGAACTTCTTGCGCGTGAAGTACTCTTCCTTTTTGCCCGCGTTGTAGTTTTCCACCGGCCGCAAATATCCGGTCACCCTGGACCATACTTCCGTCGCACGGTTGCATTCCGGGCAGAATGCCTGCTCGCCGGAGAGATAGCCGTGGTGGTCGCACACGGAAAATGTCGGCGTAATGGAGATATAGGGCATTTTAAACTGCGTGAAAATGGTTTTTATCAGCATCTTGGCCGTATTGATATCCTCAATGCGCTCGCCCAGATACAAATGCTGCACAGTGCCGCCGGTGTAGAGGGACTGCAGCTCGTCCTGCATGGATACGGCTAAGAATATATCGTCCGTATATTCCACCGGAAGCTGCGTGGAATTCGTATAGAACGGCACATTTCGCCCGGAAGCGATGATATCCGGGTACTTCTCCCTGTCCATTTTGGCCAGGCGGTAGCTTGTGCCTTCCGCCGGCGTAGCCTCCAGGTTGTAGAACTGTCCGGTCTCCTTCTGGAAATCCTGCATCAGGCTGCGCAGGTATTCCATGACCTCCAGCGCCATTTGCCGTCCTTCGTCGGTCTCTATGCCGCGCCCCATAAAGTTTTGCAGCGCCTCGTGCATGCCCACGATGCCGATGGTGTTGAAATGATTGTACCAATACTGCCCGAAGCGCTTTTTCACATGGCGCAGATATACGGCGGAATAGGGATACAGGCCTTTTCCGGTCTGGTCCTCTATGATCTTGCGTTTGATCTCAAGCGAGGTCTTGCCGACTTCGGCCATCTTCCTCAAACGTTCGAAGAACTCCTCTTTGGTTTGTGAGAGGTAGCCGATGCGGGGAAGGTTGATTGTAAATACGCCGATGGAGCCGGTTAAGGGGTTGGAGCCGAAAAGCCCGCCGCCGCGTTTGCGAAGCTCGGTGGTGTCAAGCCGGAGCCTGCAGCACATGGATACGGCGTCCTCGGGGGAGAGGTCGGAATTCACGTAGTTTGCGAAATACGGTATGCCGTATTTGCAGGTGATCCGCATAAAGTCGTCCACGACCGGATTGTTCCAGTCGAAATCCTTCGTGATATTGATGGTGGGGATGGGGAAAGTAAATACCCGCCCTTTTGCATCGCCCTCCAGCATGATTTCGCAGAAGGCATGGTTGAAACGGTCCATTTCCTCCTGGTATTCGCCATAGGTATGATCGGTGGGCTGCCCGTTGATGATGACGGCTTCGTCCTTTAAGGTCTTCGGCACCTTGATATCGAACGTCAGATTGGAGAAAGGACACTGGAAACCGACCCGGGTCGGCACATTGATATTGAATATGAACTCCTGCAGGCATTGCTTGACCTGCGCGTCAGTCATATTGTCCACGCGTAAGAAAGGAGCGCAATAGGTATCGAAGGAAGACCAGGCCTGTGCGCCGGCCGTTTCGCCCTGCGTCGTAAATGTGGAGTTTACTATCTGCCCCAAAAATGAACGCAGGTGCTTAGCGGGCTTTGATTCCACTTTGCCCGGTATGCCGCCGAAGCCGTCGGTCAAAAGCTGCTTTAGGTCCCAGCCTGCGCAGTAGGGGCCGAAAAATCCCAGGTCGTGTATGTGGCAGTCCCCGTTTTCATGCGCCTCGCGCACTTCTTCGGGATAAACCTCGTGCAGCCAGTATTTCTTTGTGAATGTCTCGCGAATGTAGTTGTTGAGCCCGTTCACGCTTTTCTGCGTGTTTGCGTTTTCCTTTATGGACCAGTCCTTGTCCTTCAAATAATCGGAAAACATGTCTATGGTAGCGCCGATAAGCGCATTGATCTCGCGTGCGCCTTTGCGTTTTTCACGATAGAGGATATAGGCCTTTGCCGTCCGGGCATGCCCGTTTTTGATCAGCACCCGTTCAACGATATCCTGTATGCCTTCAACTTCAGGATCGCGGTTTCCGTACTCAAGGTATGCGATGTCTACTACCTGCCTTGTAAGCTCCTCCGCCCTTGCGAAATCGTCCCCGCCGCAGGCTCTCGCGGCTTTGAATATCGCCTCGGTGATTTTCTTAGGTTCAAATTTTTCCTTCCGACCGTCGCGCTTAATAATGCACTTGAACATGGTGCTAAACCTCCTCATTTGTACCCTACGATTTCTTTTTGAGATGAAAAAAAATAACTCCCCATTTTCCCTTTCAAATAACAACATATGACGTGTTCTTATTATATTACACACTATATATTGTGTCAATGACCACAATATATAGAATCGGATGTTTTCCGTTTTTCTTGAGCTAAAATTACAAAAAAACTTAAAAATATCGTATCTTTTTTATGGGATAAAGCAGGGCATCCGCTGGTTGGGATTTGAACCGGATTTATTTACTATTATAGTGAAACGGCCCGAAAAGAGCAACCCAGTATATGGGGCTTTGAGATAAAAAAACACTTTAAAATTTTATTTTATACAATAAAAAGAGATTGACAATATTATATCATATGTAATATTATAAAAATAACGATAGTGTGCGACACACTGTATTGTAAAGGAGTTGGGATAGAAATTGGATGACGTGAATGAAGTAATGGAAAGCCTGACTACGGAGCTGAAACGCGGGACCATCGTTCTTGGCGTACTGGCAAGCCTGAAAGAAAAACAGTACGGATATTCGCTGTCCCAGGCGCTGGAGGAGAGGGGCATGGCCGTCGACCAGAATACGCTTTACCCCCTCCTCAGGCGTTTGGAAAAGCAGGGGCTTCTTAAAAGCGACTGGACGATAGAGGACTCCCGGCCGAGAAGGTATTACGAGCTGAATGAAAAGGGCTTGATTGTACTAAAAAGGCTTGCGGACGAATGGGATAAAATGACGCGTGTATTGGAAAATCTTCTGAAAACCAGGAAAGGATGAAGACAATGGAACTCATAGAACGCTATGTGCATGCTGTAGGAAAAAGGATAAACAAAAAACAAAGGGAAGATATCGAGAAGGAATTAAGATCGCTCATTATGGACGAACTCGAGGCAAAAACAAAGGGCAGGACGCCTACGGAGGAGGATATCATCGCGGTCCTGAAGGCAATGGGACATCCGGCTAAAGTGGCTGCGAAATACAACAGCCAGGAGCATGGGCTCATCGGCCCCGCGCTCCTCGATATGTACTATCTTGTGGTGAAGATCGTAATCGGGGTCGCGGCCTTCGGTATTACGGTGGGCGCCATCGTGAATATCGCACAGGCGCCCCATAACGCGGCCATGCTGATACTGCAGCTTTTGGGACAGATCATATCCGGGGCCATCGGCGCTGTCGGCGGCGTGACCATCGTATTTGCCATCATCGAGCGCGCGGTGCCGGAATTCTCGCTGAACAGCCCGAAGGGACTGGAATGGAACCCCAAAGACCTGCCGCCGGTGCCCAAAAAGGCTGACCAGATCAAGATAGGGGATTCCATCGCTTCGATGGTGTTTACCGTTATCGCCATTGTGCTTTTCAACTTTTTCCTGGATAAACTGGGCATCTACTATACGCAGGGAGACGGACAGCCGCTTGCCTTCGTACCGATATTCAGCATGACGGCGATCGCGCTTTACCTGCCCTTCTGGAATGCGGTATGGGCGCTCGATTTTATACGGAACGTACTGCTGCTGGTGCAGGGAAGGGAGCGTTTGGGAACGCGCATCTATTCGCTCATCATGCCGGTGCTTTCCGTCATCATTGCGGTCATGATGCTGGGCGGGCCTTCCATCATATCGGAGAGCATCGTTTCTTCCGCTGCGTCGGCAGCCAGCTTTGAAAAGCTCAAAGATATTTTCTCCATCGTATACCGCGTCGTACTGGCGCTGTCCGTATTAGGGTCGGTGGTGGAATTTATCAAGCGGATGGTTGGCCTCGTCAAATCACTCGCGTAACAGTCGGCGGCTTAAAAGGCGCACCTGTTGCATTCCGCCGCTCCTGTGATCCCGCTGATATGTCATCCTGAACGAAGTGAAGGATCTTATAAATACCTTACATGCTGCCTATATAGAGGGATCTGCAGATATTAAAACGGAAGGGGATGGAACCCTTCCCCAACCCGGGACTGTGCCAGGAAATGAGGCGAAAAGTCCCGGTACGCATATATGCGTACCCTACATGAGCGCTTGAACTTGCAGGGAACGCAATTGCGTTCCGCCGCTCCTGTGATCCCGCTGATATGTCATACTGAACGAAGTGAAGGATCTTATAAATACCTTACATGCTGCCTATATAGAGGGATCTGCAGATTATGAAAACAGGAGGGGATGGAACCCTTCCCTTACAAGCCTGGACTTTAAACGTGGTTATCCTATAATATATGCAAAAAATAATACGGCAGGAAGTAAAAGGCCTTTTGGTTTATACCAGAAGGCCTTTAGTCATTCTCGATTTTTAATTGTTCGGTATTACGGCATCCATTGCGCTTTCACCTGCGGCAGTATGTCAAATCCGCAGTCTTTTAAAGTTTCTTCGATATCGCCCACGCTCTCGCCGCTCCATCCGTAGGCGCCGAATGCGAGCCCGATGCGGTTCTTGGGGGCTAGTCCCTTCATATAGGTCAGGAAGGCCGCTACATTGGGCAGTATGTTCTTATTGAGCGTAGAGGAGCCGACCGCGATGTACTTTGCATTGATGAGCTCCGCCATTACCTCCGATATATGCTGCTTTTTCAAATCGAAGATTTTAACCGTTTTGCCTTCTTCCCGCCATTTCTCCGAAATATTGCGCGCAAGTATGGAAGTTGCGCCCCACATGCTGTCAAACACGATGACAGCCAGGTTTTCATCGGTCACATTGTCCGCCCACGATGCATACTTTGCGGTGATCCTGTCCAAATCCTGCCGCCAGATAAGCCCGTGGCTGGGGGCTATTATTTGAATATCCATTTTGGATATTTCCGCGAGCGCTTTTTTCACCTGATTGCTAAAAGGCATTATGATGTTGGCGTAATAATCCTGTGCGCGTTCGAAGACACGCCCGTTGTCCACTTCGTCGGTAAAGCGCGCTTCGGATGCGATGTGCTGGCCAAATGCGTCGTTCGGGAAGAACATTTTAAGCTCGGGACAGTAAGTGGCCATGCTGTCCGGCCAGTGCAGCAGAGGCATTAAAAGGAACGAAAACGAGTATTTGCCCGTGTTAAAGCCGTCACCCGTTTTCACCGGCTTAAAAGGCCATCCGCTCTTGTAATAGCTCTTCAAACCCTTTTCACCGTTTACGGAGGTGAACAATACCGCGTTTTTTGCGTGTTTTAAAACTTCCCCAAGACTCCCCGAATGGTCCGGTTCCACATGGTTGGATACGATGTAATCGATTTTTGAAGGGTCGACTACCTCGCGTATGTTGTCTATAAGCGTATCCGCAAATGGGGATTTGACCGTATCGATCAATGTTATTTTATCGTCCAGTACAAGATAGGCATTGTACGTTGTGCCATACGGCGTTTTGTAGCCGTGGAATTCGCGTATGTCGCTGTCAACTGCCCCTACCCAAAATACATTTTCGGCTATTTTTACAGCCGGCATAGGTTACCGCCGATCCGCCGCATAGAAGCGGCAATATAATATAACAGGAAACTAAAGATAGCGTATCGAATGATTATTCCTCTTCTTCCTCTTTTTCGAATTCCTCTTTGCCTACACCGCATTCCGGGCATACCCAGTCTTCAGGCAGATCTTCAAATGCAGTACCCGGCTCTACGCCGTTATCAGGATCACCATCGAAAGGGTCATAGACGTAACCACATACAGTACATACATATTTATCCATGGAAAATTCCTCTTTTCTACCCGTTTTTATAATCATTATAATAACCGCTTTTTCAAATTTCAACTAATGTTTTTAATTTTTTTAAAGATGCACTGGTTTTTTAAGCATTTAAATAGCTCCGCCCGGTTTTTATTTCCTGCTTACCGTGCGGAGCTTGTTTTCCGGAATGGTTTTAATAAAGTTTAAGGTCTCCGTAAAGCGACCAGGCCGTGCGCCTTTCCTTTTGGTGCTTCATTTCGTTCACGATGATATGGTCATCGAGCCTTGACAGCTGAACGCCAAATGCGCCCCCGGCAGCCTCTATCACATAACCGGCCCCGACATACAGGCCCATGTGCGGTATAAAGCCGCTGGACTGCCGCCGGAAGACCAGGTCGCCGGGCCGGAGGTCCTTTTTCTTTATCTTTTTGCAGTTGGACACGCCGATCATCGGCCAAACAAACCATACCACGCCCAGCCCCATAAGCGCGTTTGCCGCAAAGACCACCAGAGAAATGATCCCCCAGCCGATCAGAGCCATACGCATAAGCCGCGTATAGGGCATATTTACCGCCTCTGTTTTCCCCGGTTCCCTGCGGTATATGATACTATTCACCAGAGGGGCTATTGCAAGAAAAATCAGTATTGCGAAAAACGAATACCAAAAGCAGCGCCCTTCCATTCCATTGTTCGAGCGGATAAAAATACCGTCCAGCAGAAAAGCGAGCAGCCAACCCAGCAGGAACTCCGCC
>Ga0366774_1129_pt2 | contig 10757 bp, 8 predicted proteins | sample BONcelHN113001D9_FD_207068 | JGI IMG/M metagenome (GOLD analysis project Ga0366774, IMG submission 207068) | Enriched cells from coal bed in the Powder River Basin, Montana, United States - BONCAT cells N11 rep2 HSBNCT.N11.300.1.D9 ...
ATGCAGAATAAAGTTTTGGAGATGAAGGGAATTTCCAAGGACTTTCCCGGCGTCAGGGCGTTAAATAACGTTGACTTTGAAGTTGAAGTCGGTAAAGTACACGCAATCTGCGGAGAGAATGGCGCGGGCAAATCCACGTTGATGCACATATTGGCCGGGGTTTATAAACCAACCAGCGGCGATATATATATCGAGGGACAAAAAATCGAGATACAAAATCAACGGCATGCCAATGAACTTAAGATCTCCATCGTGTATCAGGAGCGGTCCCTTATAAGCGAGTTAAGCGTTGCGGAAAATATATACGCCGGCAGGCAGCCGACGAAGGGGCCGTTCACCAACATCGATTTTGCCAGAATGTATAGAGAAACCAAATATCTTTTAAACGAACTGGAGCTCCAAATCGATCCGAAGACGCAGGTAAAACGCCTTTCGGCCGCTATGCAGCAAATGGTGGAGATAGCGAAGGCTTTATCGATCAAACCGAAAGTTTTGATTTTGGATGAACCGACGGCGACCATAACTGAAAGAGAAGTCGATGCGCTTTTCAAGCTGATAAGGAAGCTCAAAAACGAAGGTATTGCAATTGTCTACATCAGCCACCGCCTGGCCGAAATATTCAGAATAGCCGACAAGGTATCGGTTTTAAAAGACGGCGAACATGTTGCGACTGAAATGGTAGGGAATGTCGACGACAAATGGATCGTGAATAAAATGGTCGGCCGGGAATTGCTTTTCAACCGTATTGAAAGAAATGCGTCCGGCGAAGCGGTTCTCGATGTGAAAGATCTCTGTTCGGAAAAATTAAACAATGTAAATTTCCATTTGAAAAAAGGGGAAATATTATCGTTCGCAGGGTTAGCCGGGGCCGGAAGAACGGAAGTCATGCGGGCCGTATTTGGCGCAGACCCTGTAAAAAGGGGTGAAATATATATCAACAACAAGAAGACCGTAATAAAAAGCTGCATGGACGCCATCAAAAACGGAATTGGGTATCTTTCGGAAGACCGCAAAGATCTCGGCTTGTTTCTGCAGATGACGATCATACAGAATATTATTTCGGCGAAGCTTGAAATATTTAAAAAAGGGCTGAGGGTCGATAACAAAAAAGCGGCCGGCATCTCGGAAGAATATAAAAACCTGTTGAAAATCGTTACGCCTTCCCTTTATCAAAAAGTCGTAAATCTGTCCGGCGGCAATCAGCAAAAGGTCAGTATAGCAAAATGGCTGCTGACAAACGCCGATATATTGATCGTGGATGAACCTACAAGGGGTATTGATGTCGGCGCGAAAGCGGAGATATACGGCGTCTTGAGAAATCTTGCCGACAAGGGTGTTTCCATCATTGTTGTTTCATCGGATCTGCCCGAAGTGCTATCTATAAGCGACAGGATTTATGTCATGTATCAGGGAACGATTACGGGCGAATTGAAGGGAAATGAAGCAACAGAGGATTTGGTTATGCAAATGGCTTCTGGTTTGTCGATTTAAGTTTTGGAGGAATAGCGTTATGACAAGTCCTGCGAATGGTGTAAAGAACAAGACCGGCATATTGGGTATTTTAGCAAAAAGAAGGGAGCTGATACCGCTTTCTTTAATCATAATTTACTTTATATCTTTCTCTTTTCTATTTCCCAAAGTGTTTCCTACGCTTTATAATATTTCCTCAATATTATTGGAGTGGTCGATCCCTGCAATCATGGTTTGCGGAATGGCCATCGTATTGATTTCAAAAGAAATAGATCTTTCGATAGGCTATAACGTCATGTTTTCAGGCCTTATCTGCTCTTCTTTAATCATATTCGGCGTTCCGATTCCTTTGGCGATCATAATGACGCTGCTGTTTTCGGTATTATTCGGTTTTATCATCGGCACATTGATCATAAGGCTCGGGATAAATTCCCTGATTGTGACGCTGGCGTTCGGAAATGTCTACTATGGCCTCTCGCAGTTCATTTACGATAATATGTACCCTGTGCAAATCAACAATGCAGCTATTACGGCCCTGCCCTCGTCCTTCGTCGCATTGGGCAGATTCCAGATGGTAAAGGGTTTGAATTTCGGGATACCTATAATTTACGCCATCGTAGTTATCGCAATCATATTGATTTACAGCAATACGAAAACATTCAGACAGTACTACTATATAGGTTCGAATTACGAAGCGGCGAGGCTTTCGGGGATAAACACAAAAAAGATTAAAACATCGGCGTTTATGATCTCTGCATTGCTCAGCAGCATTTGCGGCATCATTCTTGCGGCCAGGCTGGGTTCATGCAATACAATGATAGGCACCGGTATGGAAATGCAGGCCATTACGGCGGCCGTTATCGGTGGCGTCAGCTTTACGGGCGGCCAGGGAAGAATAACGGGCGCCCTCATAGGAGCGTTCTTTACAGTCTGCCTTTACAACGGTTTTGGTATAGCCAGTGTCAGCTCGAGCTTATACAACATTTTTATGGGAGGCATATTGCTTCTGGCTTTAATGACAGACGCCGTATTTTCCAGAGTAAAAAAAGTCGGTTGATTTCACTTTATGGTCTTATGTTTATCATGTGAAAAAAACGATTTAGCAGCCTAAGAAGCTGTAAATAAAAAAGGAGAGAAGAAAATGAAGAAACGTATGTATGTACTCTTGGCGGTACTTGTTGCTTTCGCAATGGTTTTTACAGCATGCAGTGCACAACAAGAGCCAGCACAATCCTCATCCGCGCAAACTCCCGCTGCAAGCCAGTCTCAGGCGCAGTCAGCGAGCGAGTCTTCCGCTCCGGTGAGTGATGAAACTTATGTGTGGGCATGCCAGTATAACACCCTTCCTCTGTTTGTAAATAACGATTATGTAGGCTTTGAAGCCGCTGCAAAGGAACTGGGCGTTAAAACGAAGATTATCGGGCCCCAAAACATCGACCTTCCGGCTTTTATCGCGGCTATGGAACAGGAGATACCCAATAAACCCGCCGGTATGATGGTGGTTTGCTGGGACGATTCCCTGGCTGACCCGGTAAACAAATGCGTCGAAGCGGGAATCCCGGTGGCGACAACGGACGGCGATCTTCCCAATTCCAAAAGACAGATATGCACAAGCGTGAACTGGCACGATATGGGCGTGAGCATGGCGACGGAGCTTGGCAAGTACCTGAAAGATAAACAGGGAAAAGTCGTTCAGATCGGTATTCCGGGCAACGCTTTCCAGCGTGAATTGCACAGGGGCGTTGTAGACACTTTGGCGACGCTGGCCCCGGGCGTACAGGTCGTGGAACAGATTTACGAATCCAAGAGCAACTCGCAGGAAGTAACCAAGACCGCTTCCAATCTGATCACCTCCATGCCGGATCTCGTAGGCTTCGTAGGCTCGGACAGCAGCTCCGGTCCGGGAATCGGCCAGGCCCTGAAGGAAGCAAACAAAGTAGGCCAGATATTCGGGGTATGCGTGGACGCGGAAGCAGAACAACTTAAATGCGTGCAGGAAGGCTCCCTCGTCGCCGCCTTCTGCCAGAAGCGCAAACTCGGAACGTATTACGGCTTGAAGATGCTCTACGATTATCACCACACACCGATCAAATTTACAAGCGATGACGCAGCGCTCGGAATTTCCCAGATACCGTTAAGCGTCAGCGTCGGAACGATCACCATTACGCCGGACATCGTGGAAAAATATATTGCGACACTGGCGTCCGGGGCGGGTGAATCTACGAAGCCGGCGAGTGATGAAACTTATGTGTGGGCATGCCAATATAACACCCTTCCTCTGTTTGTAAACAACGACTACGTAGGCTTTGAAGCCGCTGCAAAGGAACTGGGCGTTAAAACAAAGATTATCGGGCCCCAAAACATCGACCTTCCGGCTTTTATCGCGGCTATGGAACAGGAGATACCGAACAAACCCGCCGGTATGATGGTGGTTTGCTGGGACGATTCCCTGGCTGACCCGGTAAACAAATGCGTCGAAGCGGGAATCCCGGTGGCGACAACGGACGGCGATCTTCCCAATTCCAAAAGACAGATATGCACAAGCGTGAACTGGCACGATATGGGCGTGAGCATGGCGACGGAGCTTGGCAAGTACCTGAAAGATAAACAGGGAAAAGTCGTTCAGATCGGTATTCCGGGCAACGCTTTCCAGCGTGAATTGCACAGGGGCGTTGTAGACACTTTGGCGACGCTGGCCCCGGGCGTACAGGTCGTGGAACAGATTTACGAATCCAAGAGCAACTCGCAGGAAGTAACCAAGACCGCTTCCAATCTGATCACCTCCATGCCGGATCTCGTAGGCTTCGTAGGCTCGGACAGCAGCTCCGGTCCGGGAATCGGCCAGGCCCTGAAGGAAGCAAACAAAGTAGGCCAGATATTCGGGGTATGCGTGGACGCGGAAGCAGAACAACTTAAATGCGTGCAGGAAGGCTCCCTCGTCGCCGCCTTCTGCCAGAAGCGCAAACTCGGAACGTATTACGGCTTGAAGATGCTCTACGATTATCACCACACACCGATCAAATTTACAAGCGATGACGCAGCGCTCGGAATTTCCCAGATACCGTTAAGCGTCAGCGTCGGAACGATCACCATTACACCGGAGAATGTCGAGCAGTATATTAAGACAAAACAATAAACAAACAAAGTTAGCGGGTGGGGGATAAAACCCCCGCCCGTTATCAATTATGAGATTGATTCATCATAAAACAGGGTCATCTCTTTCAACAGCAAGATTTAAGTGTTAATATATGTATAAAAACACCAAATACAACGGCAGGATCTACAGTATAACAATATACCGGCAGGCCTTATACATAAACCGCAGATACACAAAAACAAAGCCGTTAAGGCCCCGGTGAAATAAACCTGCCGATTTACAATTTAGGCAAAGGGAATGTGAACATGAAGAAGAACAAAACGGTAAAAGTATTCCTTTTAATTGCGGCAATAGCAGTTGCCTTTTGCGGATGCAGCCCAAATGATATGCAAAGCTTGTATCCTTCTGAAACCGATTATTCAAAAACGCTGGATATCAATACGCCGGAGGGTTTGGCCCAAACTTCCGCCAAATTATACCAAAGCCTGATAAACGGTGATATTGATACCGAGCAGGGATTTCAAAAGCTCTACGAAATCAGTTCGGCCGAATCCAAAAAAGCATTGGATGAGCGTAAAGGAGAATTTATAGAGCAATTGGCAATGGTACAGGAGAGCTATAAAGAGAATCCGATTACGGAATACAGGTATTCAAAAACCGAGCTTGCCGATGAAAACAACGCGAGCATCTGCAGGATACAAATAAATAAAAGCGGTGATAAGTACTATTTCAAGCAGGATTACGTGAAAGAGAACGGAACCTGGAAAATAAAAGGGGATAATGCGGCCACCGAATTCCGTATAAAGGATCAGTTTTTATTTTGGTATTTCTAAAAATCATATTCATTTAGATTATCGGTGGTGATTTCGATAAGGCCCGGGTCGATCCTGGCCGGAATATTGCTTACGTTCTTTTTGTTGCTGAACAGGCTGATGGTGAGATTGCTGTGGTTATAATCATAGAGCATTTTCGCGCCATAATAAGTCAGCAGCTCTCTTTTTTGCCCGACCAGAGCCTGAACTTCCCCGTTACGCACCAATTGCAGGTGGACAGGGTCTATATCGATGGAAGTGATTTTTATCCTGCCCGTAAGGCCGAGGTTCCTCAGTACCGAACAAACGCCCGGCGCTCCGTTTGAATCAAAAGTGGAGATGCCCGATAAATCGGGATGTTCATTTAAAAGCATTTCGGTGATTTTAGCCGCTTCCGCCTGCTTGCTCATATCGTTGTACGCGCCTATGAGTTCAATGTCAGGGTAAACGGTCAGGGCTTTTTTAAAGCCCGAAAATGCAAGCTCCATATTTTCAAATTCCATCATTTTCAATACGGCGACTTTTCCCGAGTAATTGATAAGATTCGCCATGTACGCGCCCAATCTGCGCCCCAGGGAGTACCAGTCGGAAGTAACGGTGGCCAGCCGCTTGCTTTCCGGGAGGTCGGCGTCTACGGTAACGGTAGGTACGCCGCTTTCCATGGCTTTGTCCACAAAGGGCACGAAATCGGTATTCCCTCCGCAGATCAACAGCCCGGAAGGCTTTTCTTCTATTGCTTTTTCCAGTACTTCTATCATCTGTTCGATCCCAAAGACCTCCGGCGCCTCGAGCGTGGCGTTTACATTGTATTCCTTGGAAAAAGCCTGCAGCCCGCGCATGTCCTGCGCTACCAGCAGAGGATCGTCCTTTAAGAACGCTACATAAACATACCTTTCAACTTCACTCTTTTTATTTTGCTGTTGTTTTCTGTATGTGGAGGGGGACATGTTCGCCTGGTTTTGAAATACCCTCGAAAAATACCCCCGGTCGTTATAACCCACAAGCTCCGCTATCCGGGAAGTTGACAGATCCGTGTATTCCAAATATTCCATAGCCTTTTTTATCCGGGTCTGCATAAGCGCTTCTGAAAAGCTTTTTCCGGTTTCTTTAAAGAACAAAAGGCTCAAATAGCTGGGCGTGATATAGTGCCTTGCCGCAAAATCAAACAGCTTGATTTCGGAATAGTACTCTACTTCTATGGTTTTGAGTAAGGCATTTACGATTTTTTTGCTGTCTGAACTTTCTGTTTCAAGTTCCTTATTGTCCATAAATGATCACTCCGTATTCGCATTATAATACCTATAATATATCAAAATTCGGGAATATAAAACATAGTTTTGCAATGGTTATGTTTATATATAATTGTACACGTAATTACAAAGAATACTCAATATTTTTTTTATATGCCCTATGATAGTATTAAAATCAGATAAAACGTATGGAAGATATAAGCATGAACTGTAAAAATTCCGCAATGAAGCTGGAAGAGGGATTGAACCGTCTTGGCTATCGGGCAGAAATCTTAAATATAGGGGAAAATCACAGTATTATTGTAACCAACGCCGGTATGCGTGTGTTTGGGCCATTCAATGGAGACGACGACCCGGGTTTTGTCTGGACAAAACCGGATATCGGCGCCGCCCGGCAGGATACGCGGTACGAATGGAATATAGGCGGAGACCGGATATGGATCGCCCCTGAGATTCAGTATTACTGCCGGGACCGGAGCAGATTCTGGGATACGCTGTATGTGCAGAAGGAAATAGAGCCGGGGCGCTATAAAATAATAAAAGAGGGGAATAGCGTAACTGTAGGCGGACATATTTCGGCAAATGCGCATAACCTTGCAACAGGCAGGCAGGAGATGGAAATATATACGACCGTTGCGCCGCTGGACGTACCCGGCCGGTACCGGACCGGAAATGTAAAATATTCAGGCTACAGCATACACACCAGGCTGAATATACTTGCCGGTAATGCAAAAAGCGCTATCTGGAACCTGACACCCGTTTATCCGGGCGGGACCTTATTGGTAAGCCTAAGGGAAAAGCCGGCTGTCTCGGACTATTTTAAGAACCTGCATGCACTGAAAATAGAACTAAGGGACAAAATGGCAGAGCTGCCTGTTTCGGGCGACGTGATGTTTAAACTGGGTTTCTTATCCGGACAGATAACGGGTAAAATGATATATTTTAAAAAAGAAAATACGCACGCAACTTTAATGATAAAGAATTTCAACAACATCCCATACGGCAATTACATAGATGAACCTCCGGAAAATATCGGCGACAACGGATATTCCGTATTTGTTTATTATGATGGGAATGCGGAAAGCTTCGGCGAAATTGAATGCGTTTCGGAAGCATGCGGAGGCGGCACAGATAAAAGAAGCACGGAATTAAATGTTTCAACGATGTTCTTTTATGGTGCGGAGGCGGACATTATAAGCGTTTTAAATAAGACGGTCCATTTGGAAGATGACGCTTAAATGACCGAATGACGCCGTTTGGCGAATTGTAGCCCGGACGGTTTTTCGGGGCCAAAACGGGCTTTGTAAAATATTTTTGGGGAGGCAATTATGAGCAACAAAAATGAGAGAAACATGGTTTATACGAAAGAAACGCTCAGGGGAAAAATACTTACCGTTAAAGGCATAATGAGCCCGGACGGAATGGGTATCACATTGCCGCATGAACACTTGATTTGCCGTCACCAGGGTCCGGACGTCGATATGGACAATGTTGATATCGCCGTACAGGAGATACAGCATTTTCTGGACGAAGGCGGGAAAACGCTGGTTGAGCAGTCCAATGAAAGAATCGGACGCGATCCCGCCGCATTAAAAATAATATCCGAGGCTACCGGCCTGAACGTCATTATGGGGTGCGGCTATTATAAAGAAGCCTGGGTGCTGCAGGAATCCCTGAAAAAATCCGCCGATGAGATCGCAGCGGAAATTGAAAAAGATATTTTCACCGGCGTAAAAATTGGCGAAGAAACCATACATGCCGGACATATCGGTGAAATAGGAACCAGCAAAAATATAACCGAATTTGAAATCAATTCAATACGCGGCGCTGCGCGGGCGCAGAAAAGCACGGGCGCGGCCCTCAGCATACACTTTGACCTGGATAACCTCGAAAACGAGCATGAATTTGTATTAAAACTACTGGACGATGAGGGCGTTGATCTTCGCAGGGTCGTTATCAACCATGTCATACCCAAGATTGACAACATAGACCGTATCATAAGGCTTTCAAAACGGGGTGTAAAAATAACGTTTGACCATTTCGGCATTGATATCGACGATAGAATGCGGAAACTAATAGATACGCCCACGGAAGAACAACTGGTGACGGTCAAGGAGCTTTTAAGAAGAGGGCTTATAGATCATTTGATGCTTTCCCAGGATCTGTGTTTTAAAGCCTGCTATAAATTGAACGGCGGTTTCGGCTACACAAACCTGCTTAAGAATATTATACCGTTCTTACGCAAGCTGCATGTAAACGAATATGATATCGAACGGCTGATACAATTCAATGCGAGAAACGTGTTTACTTTCGGAGGAAGATTTCCGTCCTATTGAAAAAATCAAACGGATTGAACTACATAGCAATAAATTAAACAATTCAGGAGGCTTATTGAATGAGCAAAAAACTGCGGTTTGCCGTAATCGGCACCGGATTTTGGTCCACACTGCAAATTCCCGCCTGGCGCGGCTATAAAAATGTAGAACTGACGGCTTTGTACAACAGGACCTATGAGAAAGCGGTCATAGCGGGCAAAAACTATGGCATCGACAAAGTATATGCGGATGCCGAAAAGATGATCGCAGAAGAAAAGCCCGATTTTATTGATATTATTACGGAAGTTCCGGCCCATGAAGAATTTGTTTTGCTTGCGGCCAAGCATAAAGTCGATGTGGTTTGCCAGAAACCGATGTCAACGGACTACGCTTCATGCGAGAAAATGGTGAAAGCCTGCATGGACAACGGCGTGAGGCTGATCATCCATGAAAACTACCGCTGGCAGGAGCATTTCAGGACGGTGAAGAAAATACTCGATTCGGGTGCCGTAGGCAAAATACGGCGGGCGGAGTTCAATTATTATAACCGCGGACGGGCGACGTTTGCAAACCAGCCGTTTTTAAAAACGCTGCCGCATTTAATAACAACCGATTTTGGCAGCCATATGTTTGATTTGATACGGTATTTCTATGGCGAACCTGAGAGTGTTTATTGCCGCGGCCTTAAGACCTACGAAGAACTATCGGGGGAAGATTCTTTGGTGGCCACGCTGAGATATCCCGATATGCTGTGCACGTGCGCTGTAAGCGAAAATACGCATAACGCCATGATATTTGTAGACGGCGAAAGCGGAACGCTGGAAATGGACAAGGAAAACAATATCACGCTTTGCAATGAAGAGGGAGTGAGAAAATACGAGAAACCCGTTTATCCGACTTACGAATGGGCCTCCCATGTTTACGGCTATCTGCCGCCGGAATGTGTAAGCAGTATTGTGGATTGCAACGGAAGCGTTTATGAGAGCCTTGCGAATAACACTGTGCATGAGACCGAAGGCATTGAGAACCTTAAGACAATGAAGATCGTCTATGCGGCGTGTGAATCAATAGAAAACAACACTGTAGTCAGTTTGCTGTAGGTATGGAAAAACGGATCGTTATCTTGCGGGGACAGCCCCTAAAACAAAGTACTCAGCCTGTTTTGGATGACTGCCTGCTTTTGGACCTGTCAGGCCATCCAGCGGACGGTTCGGGCCAGTATATACCGGGTGACGGGGAAATGACCCATGAAGAAAGGGAATCGGGCGCTGCAAAAATAACCGGCCGGCTAGAAAGAAACATTGGAAAGCTGCGCTATGTGAGTATTGCAGTCAGCGCTCTGTTAAAGCAAACGGAGAAGGCAGCTCTGGAAGCCCTGGCGCGGCTGTATAAAGACAAGAAATTTACCATCACGCTTTTGCCTGCTGCCGGAGACGTTTTGGCGCGGGAGGAAGAATCCCTTTCCATCCTTAAATCGGCAGGTGTGTGCGCCAAGGATATTGTATTAGCCGGCATCGTGCCGAATATTGACGATATGGATAAGCTGTTCCGGTTTTCCGGGAGCGGCATTCATATACTGTACAGCGTTTTTTTTGACGAAGCAATGAGTAAAGGGATATGCCTTGAAGAGCAGCTGGTATCGATTAAATATCTGATTAAACTCGGATTCATAAACAATATTTTATTGTCGGCCGGTATGAACCGGAACAAAAACTGTGATTTAAGAAAAGAAAATATAAAACTGACGGACCGGCTTAAAGAAATCGGTTTGGAAAAGGACCAAATATCAAAAATCTTTTGGCAAAATCCCTAT
>Ga0366774_1093_pt2 | contig 10731 bp, 10 predicted proteins | sample BONcelHN113001D9_FD_207068 | JGI IMG/M metagenome (GOLD analysis project Ga0366774, IMG submission 207068) | Enriched cells from coal bed in the Powder River Basin, Montana, United States - BONCAT cells N11 rep2 HSBNCT.N11.300.1.D9 ...
GTCCGCGGTCGTGCCCTGGTCATAGCGCAGGTCAAACTTCTTGTCGCCTTCCAGAAGCTCGTACAACTACCCGGATATAGACAAGCTGGTAACGGAGCCGGAGTTTGCGGACGTTATCCACCGCCTGGTCATCACCGCGGAGCCCGGCTATCTCGCAAGATTTACGACGGCGAACCTGGTCGTGTCTTACCAGAGAAGGTTTATGAACGCGGCGAGCGGCCAGAAATAAAGATTTTATTTGGGAGGTTTTAAAATGGAAAAAAGATTATCGGGCGTATTTGCGCCGATCACGACGCCGTTTTTAGAAAACGGCGAGGTTGACTTAAAGGGCCTGAAGAAGAACATGGAGTTCTACGCGGCGTCGAAGATACAGGGGTATCTTGCGCTTGGCTCCAACGGAGAGAACAAGAACCTGACCAACGAAGAGAAGCTGCCGGTACTAAAGACCATCATAGAGAACAAGGGAAAGGACCAGGTGGTCATGGCGGGCTGCATATTTGAGTCCACGTATGAAACCATCTACTATGCGAAGAAGATGGAGGAAATGGGCGCGGACTACCTCACGCTGCTGCCGCCGTCCTACTTCAAAAAGCAGATGACTGACCCGGTGCTGATCAAGTACTTTACGGACGTGGCCGGCGCGGTGAAGACGCCGTGCCTCGTGTACAACGCGCCGCAGTTTTGCGGCGGGACGACGCTATCGGTAAATCTGGTGAAGGAAGTGGCCAAGCACCCGAACATCGTTGGCATGAAGGATTCCTCTACGGGCAATATAGAGAACTACCTGTTTGCGGCAAGGGACCTGTTCAACGTCATGGCGGGCTCTGCGAATTTCTTTATGAACACGCTGATCATGGGCGGAACAGGCGGGGTGATATCGCTCGCGAACGCTTTCCCGGATATCACACACGAGCTCTACGAACTGATCATCACGAAACAGTACGAAAAAGCCTTCAAGCTAAACGAAAAAGTGCTGCGCCTCAATAAGACGGTATCGGGCGCGGGCGGCGTCGCGGCGGTAAAATACGCGATGGATCTGGCCGGACTGGCGGGCGGAGACCCGAGGCTGCCGCTGCTGCCTCTGGATCAGGAAATACGCAATACCATCAAAACAAAGCTCCAGGCGGAAGGCATGATATGAGAAAGGTGCTGCTTACAAAGGAACTGAGCGAAGAGAACAGGGCTTTGTTCAGCGGTATACCGGACGTGGAACTCGTTGGCGTCAAAGAAGGGGACGCGGCCGGCTTCGCCGTGAAGATAAAGGAAGCGGAAGCGCTGCTTTTAAGCACGGCCTTTAAAATGACGAAAGAAGTCATCGATACGGCAGCCAAACTGAAGGTCATCAGCCGCACGGGCGTGGGCGTGGACAACGTGGACATAAAGGCTGCGACAGAGAAGGGCATACTGGTCCTGAACACGCCGGAGGCGAACTCCATATCGGTCGCGGAGCATGCGGTTTCCCTCATCGCGGGGATATCGAAACAGCTTTTGTTCTACGACAGGGAGCTACGGACGGGCAATTTCAAGGTGCGGAGAATGAACCTGTGCGTGGACATGGAGGGAAAGACGCTCGGGCTCGTCGGCTGCGGCAGGATCGGGCGGCTGGTGGCCAAAAAGTGCGCGGCCGCGTTCGGAATGAAGGCGATCGGGTATGACCCATTTGTCTCCGCGGACATTGACGGGATCAGGATATACAAGGATATCGAAGACGTATTCAAAAACGCGGACTATATCAGCCTGCATATGCCGCTGACGGACGATACGAAAAACCTGGTGGGAGTGCGTCTTCTGTCGCTGATGAAGCCAACGGCGTATCTCATCAATACCGCGCGGGGCGGGGTGGTGGACGAACAGGCGCTTGCGCAGATATTAAGGGATAAAGCCATAGCGGGCGCGGCGTTCGACGTGCTCTCGGCGGAGCCACCGGCTGCGGACAACCCGCTGCTGGCCTTGGGTAACATCATACTGACGCCGCATACGGCCGCACTCACAAACGAGTGTACGGAACGCGTGGCGCATGAGGCTTCCCTGGGGATAGCGGACTACCTGAAAGGGAATACGCCCAAATACGTGTTTAACAGAGAACGGATAACGGAGGGAAAGAAATGACCAAGAAATACGACCTGATAGGATTCGGAGAGGCAATGGTGCGGTTCAACGCGCCGGACCACAAGCGGCTCGAACAATCCGCTTACCTCGAAATGGCGATCGCGGCCGCGGAGCTCAACGTATCCGTGGACGTTTCCAGGCTGGGCCTTAAGACCAAGTGGGTCTCCAAATTAGTCGATACCTGGTCGGGGCGCTATATCATCAACAAGGCCAGGGAACAAAACGTGGATATGGACGACGTCATACTTGAGAAGTTCGACGGCTGCGGCAAGGTGCGAAACGGGCTTTGCTTCCTGGAAGTGGGCATCGGCCCGCGGGCAAGCCGCCAGATATACGACCGGGGGCATTCGGCTATCAGCCTGATCCAGCCGGGAGAGCTCGACTGGGAGCGGATTTTAGGCGAAACGAGGTGGCTCCATACCACGGGCATCACGACGGCCATATCGGACAGCGCGGCGGAGGAGACCATTGCCGCATTGAAGGCTGCGAAGAAGCTAGGCGTGAAGACGAGCCTGGACTTAAACTTCCGCTCGACGCTGTGGACGGCGGAAAAGGCGCAGTCGGTCATGAAAAAAGCCATGCCGTATGTGGACGTCATCATCGGCAACGAGGAGGATTTCGAGAAGATGCTGGGCATCAGGGCGGAAGGCGTCTCGGAGTCGTATACGAATATAGATCCGGAAAACTACAAGGCCGTCGCGGAAAAAGTCTGCGAGATATACCCGAACGTGGAAGCGGTCGGGACGACGCTTCGGGAAGTAAAGACGGCGCTTCTAAACGACTGGCGCACCGTTCTTCTCTACAAGGGTTCGTACCATGTATCGAGAAAGTACGAGAACCTGGAGATACTGGACAGGACGGGCGGCGGTGACAGCTTTGCGGCCGCGCTCATCTACTCGTTCCTGACGGAAAAGGAACCGCAGGAAGCGGTGGAATTTGCGGCGGCATACTCCGCGCTCTGCCACGGATTCCTGGGCGACTGGAACTGGGCGTACAGGGAGGAAGCGGAGAGCGTCATGAAGGGCGGAAGCGCCAGGGTGAAGCGGTAATTTAAGATCCCCAAAGCCCATGCGTTGTTTTGACTAAGGCTATAAGATATACTCTATTCGATACAATGGCGGTACCACCGGGTGCCGTCATTTTCTATTCGGGTATATTCCTGCAGTCATAAACGCTCGTTTCTATACTGCGACGGCGTAACGCCCTCTATTTCCTTGAATATCTGAAAAAATACTGTACAGTGCCGTAGCCTGCGGAGTCTGCTATATCATACAGCCGTTTTTAGGCGAATACTCCGAATTCAGCATATTAGTTAATTTTTTCAATTGCTATATTTGATATTGACAGAAAGAAAACGCATCATTATAATAGACACAGTAAATTACTAAATTAGTAAACTAGTAAATAGGATGGAGATAAAAATGAAAATACCGACTGTTTTAAAGCATAAGCCGGTCATCGTATCGGAAAACTACGAGAATGTCGACGGCCGGTATGCCTATAATTCCGATGCCAAGGGGCTGTCACTCGGGCTTGCCCAATGGAATGACAGGGGAAGGGTGGATGTTTCCGCCAAAGTCTGGAGGCATACGGGTGAGAAATGGTCCCGGCAGTCGGAAGAATTGCCGCTTCACCGGGTACTGGATCTGGCCGCTTTGATCTGCCGGTCGATCATCCATTTTCGCGAGGCTTACAGGTATGAAAAGCTCTATGATCCGGCACATCCCGTTATCGACAGGGTGGGATTACAGGGGGATGCCATGACGGTGGCTGTCTGCACGGATAACGAATTGATCGATGAGGACATCAAGCTGTTTGCCCAGGCTTTGAGCCGGGACGACGAGCTCATCGGGGAACGCTTGATCACATTGTCTCGATTATTAAAGGAAATGGGTTATTAAACCATGGGACGTAGTAAAAAGAAAACCGATATATCCATTTTTCTGGATGATACCGGTAAAATAAAACAGATCCCCGTTCCGAACAGAACAAAGATCCCTGTGCTGGAATATCTTGCGGGAAAATTTGAAGCAGGCCGGAACTACAGCGAAAAAGAGGTCAACGGCATTATCAGCCAGTGGCATACGTTCGAAGACTACTTTATACTAAGAAGACTGCTGGTAGACTACGGCTTACTTGATCGTACGCCAAACGGCGCCAAGTATTGGATGATAATAAGAGAGAATGAAGAAACGGGCGACGTATAATGGACAGAAAGAAAGAATTAAAGCTGCAGTATAAGCTCATGAAACCGAAAATGGGCGTGTTTATCGTACGTTCAAAAGTGCATGACAAGTGCTATATACAGGCGGCAAAGGATTTGCGGGGCGTTATGAACGGTTGTCAGGTGCGGCTTGCAGGGGGGATCCATCCATATCTGGAATTGCAGAAGGAATGGAACGAATTCGGCGCAAGATGCTTTACGATTGAGATACTCGAGTATCTGCAATACGATGCGGACGAAACCAAAACAGATTATACCGGGGACCTGGCTTTGTTGCAAATGATCTGGGAAGAGAAACTGGCCAGGAAAGGCCTTGCGTTTTATAAAAAAAGGATATGAAGGCTGTCGAAAAGGGCTGATTACGGACGTTTCACATACGCTTGAAGGGCCGGTTCAACGATTGTTGGGATCGGCTTTTTCTATTGGCAAATAAAAATAGTAATATACTTAATAAAAAGTAATTGACAAAAGATTGCTGCATATTGTATTACATATATATAAGATATCCATGTGACGAATATATTTAAGGAAAAGGCACAGCTAGTTGTCATTAAGGTTTGATTGCTTCATACGGTCAAAACAGCCATTGGACTTTTTTGCGTTTCAGTTTGAAAGGAGTGATTCCGCTGGACAGGAGAAAGAATTTTTATGACACGCTAAACCATATACAGCCGGATGACATCGTAATGGATCTGGGCGGCTGCCCGCTTTCCACCATGATGGGGAACAGCCTCTACACGCTGATGGATTATTTGGGCTTTCAGGCGCCTGAAAAACCCCAAGGCGGGCCTTTGCGGTGGGGACAGGTGGAACGCCTGCCCGAAGAACTGCTGAACTTTCTCGATATCGATACGCGCGGCGTAGGCGCGGTGCAGATCCCGCTGCGCTCGCAATACCGTACGGTATCGGAAAATGAATATGTGGACGAATGGGGCATTCGCCGCAGGTTTACAGGCCTGTACTGGGATATCGTCGAAAGCCCGCTTCGCGGCGCCGCACTGGAGGACCTGGAGAAATTCGACTGGCCCGAACCTGAATCGATGGATATGCAAAAGCTAGAGGCAGAAGCCGATGCGGCGAAGCGGCTGTACAGGGAGACGGATTATGTCGTCTGCGCCGATCTTCCCGTCTACGGCATATTCGAACTGGGCTGCTGGATGTGCGGCTTCGACGATTTTCTGATTAAGATCGCGCTGGATGAGGATTTTGTAAAGAGTTTCTTCGAGATCGTGCTGGATTATCAGAAGAAAGTCATCGATATCTACTATGGAGCGCTGGGGCCGTATATACACTACACGGCCAGCGGGGACGATTTTGCCACGCAAAACAGCCTGTTTATTTCGCGTGATATGTTTAGCCGGCTCGTAAAGCCCTATTTCAAAGAGCGCATCGCATACACCAGGAAATATACCGATGCGGCTTTCCTGCACCATACCTGCGGAAGCGTCTACCGGCTGATAGACGAACTGATCGACTGCGGGGTGGAGATATTGAACCCCGTACAGCCCCGCACGGCGGATATGGAACCGGAGAGGCTGAAAGAGAAATTCGGGGACCGCGTCGTGTTCCACGGCGGGCTCGATATACAGGATATACTTCCTTTCGGGAGCCGTGAAACGATCGAAGCGGGCGTAAAGGACATCATAGGCAAGCTCTTTGCAAACGGGGGCTATATTTTCGCCGCGGCGCACAACATTCAAGAGGACATACCGCCTGAGAATATCGTGACCATGTTCGAAGCGGCCAGAAAATACGGAAAAAAGAAATAGAAAGGCGGATTATGGTATGGTTTCAAGAAAAGAACAGGTGAAAAGGGCCATAAGAATGCAGGGCCCGGATTACGTTCCCCTCTTTATATTCGACGGCGAAAGGGATGACTCCGACATCATACAGATCGACCTGGAGAGGTTTTATCTTGGAGCGGAACGAAGCATAACCGAATGGGGCTATAAATGGGACAACGACAACCCGGATATCCCCATGGGCGCGCCTATCAACCCGCCAATACCCACCTGGGAGACTTTTGAGGATTACAGGAAAACGAAAGCGCCCGATCCCTTCGATAAAAGCCGGTTCGCCGAAACTGCGGGTATCATGCAAAAGTACGGCTCCGGCCACTACTATATGGGGAGCCTGTATCTCACCGGATTTACCATCATGGCGTTTTTAAGGGGATTCTGCAATCTGCTGGAAGACTTTTACCTGGAACGCGGGAATTTGGAACGGCTGGCCGATCTGGTTTTCGGCATTGAGAACGGCATCGTCGGGCAGATGAAGGCGTACGGGTTTGACGGGGTCTCCTTCTGGGACGACTGGGGAACGCAGACCGGCATGATCGTGAACCCAAAGCTCTTCCGCGAGGTTTTCAAGCCGCGCTATGAAAAGCAGTTCGCATACGCGCACGATTGCGGGCTGGACGTGTTTTTCCATACCTGCGGCAATGTGCCGGAGATCATACCGGATCTCATCGAAGCGGGCGTGGATATGCTGAACCTCGGCCAGCCGGATATCATAGGCATTGAGGAACTCGGCAGGCAATTCGGCGGAAAAGTCTGTTTCTGCTCGCCCGTCAGCTACCAGACTACAAGCCTTTCGGGAACGGTCGAAGACGTGGACGGCGAGGTCAAACGTCTGGTCGACAGCATGGGGCCGTATAACGGGGGACTGATCGCGTATATCATCAACTACCAGAAGATGGGCATGCCCAGGGAAAACTACGAGGCGATCATAAACGCCTTTAAAAAATACGGGGCATACCGGTAAAAACCCACCTGAAGATTAAAAAGCCGTTTGCGAAATAGTTTGAAATAGTTGCAGCGGCTTTTGTGTCAACGAACGCCACGGCTTTTGCATTATCTTGAATTTTTACTTTAAACCAATTATATTGTATCTAGGAATAGAACGTGCATCAACCGCTTGCGGCTGCCGGCCTGAACTAATAATAGCTTAAATATTGTTATAGCCGTGTTTGAAACGCTGAATAAATCGCAATAAATCGTTAAATATAAACATACCGGATTACTCGGGGTGTATTTACAATATAAAATAACTATATACAATTGTGAAAGTATGCTTAAGGGGAAGGATTATGAGAATTAGAACCGGTATCGTCGGCATGGGTTTTATCGGCGTCTGCCACCTGGATGCCATAAAGAGGATTGGTTTTGCGGAGATCTCGGCCGTGGCCGATATGGATTTCGAACTCGCCAAAAGGAAAGCGGATGAGTTTGGCGTATCCAAATGCTATGAAACGGTGGATGCGCTGGTAGCCGACCCGGAAATCGATATTGTACACAACTGTACGCCCAATTTCATGCATTTTGAAATAAACGAGAAAATCATCAAAGCCGGAAAACATATTCTGTCTGAAAAGCCGCTGGCCTTGAACAGCGATGAATCCCACAAGATGCTGATGCTTTTGGAACAAAATCCGGAAATTGTACACGCGGTCAATTTCAACTACCGTATGAATCCGCTGGTGCAGGATATGAAAAACCGTATAGCGGCGGGAGAGATAGGCAAGCCTATGCTGGTGCACGGCTCGTATCTTCAGGATTGGCTGCTTTATGATACGGATTATAATTGGCGTTTGGAACCTGAGGTCGGGGGGCCTTCGCGTTGTATCGCGGATATTGGCTCTCACTGGATGGACTTGGCGCAGGTCGTTACAGGCTCAAAAATCACCGAAGTATGCGCAGATCTCGCAACGACTATACCCGTAAGAAAAAAGCCGAAAGGGCGGGTGGAAACATTCGCGGTAAATACAAATACCGAATATGAGGAAAAGGAAATCAAAACAGAGGATTTCGGAGCGGTGCTTGTCAAATTCGAAAACGGCTTACACGGAGAATTCCTCGTTTCTCAAATCAGCGCAGGCAGAAAGTGCCATTTGAATATCGAGATCGACGGTTCAAAAGCATCGTATTACTGGAACCAGGAGACGGCGGACCATATGTGGATGGGCAACCGCGAGGGATATAACTGCGAGATATTCCGGAATCCAAATCTGATGACAAAGGAGTCGCGTCCCTATACGTACCTGGCCGCCGGACACCCCGAAGGCTGGAACGACGCGATGCGAAACAATATCTACGCAATCTATAAGTTCATAGCGGATGGCAAACGCATAGGGAAGGACAACGCCGACTTCGCCAGCTTCTATGACGGGCATTACATCATGAAACTGACGGAAGCTATTTTGCAAAGCAGCGCAGAGAGAAGATGGGTAAAAGTAGCCAAAAGCTAAGAAATTACCCCGAATGCATGCTGCAGCCTGCCGGTCAAAAATAAACCGGCAAAGGGGTTTTCGCATAGATTTGGTAGAGCTTGTCACTTCGATTTGAGTATGATAAGATACAAAAAAGCGGAAAAATCAGTGATTTTCTATGATATTATGGAAAATCCCCTGGTTTTTCTTGTGTTTTTAATAATATATTGATAAAGAAAGCACGATTGTTTTTAAAACGGAGATATAATGTTTGAATTTTTAAAAAAGCGTACGGCTGATAAAAATACCGATTCCAAAAATACCAATGAACGCGGAAAGTTCGGGAGAAAAAGCAGCGTTGTCGGCATTTTTGTCAATGTATTTCTTTTTGCGGCAAAGTTTGCCGTGGGTACGATATGGAGCAGTATTTCCATTACCGGCGATGCGGTCAACAACCTTTCGGACGCAGGCTCCTCCGTTATATCGCTGATCAGCTTTAAATTATCCGGCAAGCCCGCCGATAAAAGACATCCTTTCGGCCATGCGCGGATTGAATATTTTGCATCTTCGGCCGTAGCATTTGTTATCCTGTTAGTAGGGATTGAACTCATAAAAACTTCGGTAAACAAAATATTCAACCCGGCTCCCATCGAATTCAGCATTGTTTCGGTATGCGTGCTGGTATTTTCGATCGGTGCGAAATTATGGCTGAGCCGGTTTTATACAAACACCGGAAAAAAGATCGATTCATCGGTGATGCATGCGGCCGCCGCCGACAGCCTGTCGGATGTAATGGCGACTTCGGCTGTTTTGGTATCGACGGTGGTAAGCCCGCTCATAAACTTTCAGCTCGATGGTTATATGGGGCTTGCCGTGGCGCTGTTTATTATCATATCTGGCATGAAAATAGTGAAGGGGACGCTGGACACGCTGCTCGGGAAAGAACCTTCGGGCGAACTAACACATAAAATTGAGGCAACCATTAAAGATTATGCCGGCGTGATCGGGATGCACGACCTCGTCGTGCACGACTACGGGCCGCAGCGGTGCTTCGCCTCCGTGCATGTGGAAGTGGATGCAAATGACAATATCATGGAAAGCCACGATTTGATCGACAATATCGAGCGTGAATTTTTGCGGGAGCTCGGCATACATTTGGTTATACACCTGGATCCGATCGTACTGGACGATCCTTTTGTAAACGAAATGTACCAAATGACGGCCAAAGTCGTTTCAAATGTCGATGATTCCCTCTCGATTCACGATTTCCGGGTAGTCAAAGGCTCCACCCACAGCAATTTGATTTTCGATATCGTGATCCCGCATAAATGCAGGAAGAACGACAGCCAGATTCTCGAAGAAATAACGAATAAAATGGGTGAAAAAAAAGAAAGCCTTTATTTGGTTATCACATTGGACCGGGCTTATGTTCCGTCGCACAACCAAAAATTCACGAACGGCAATGAACGAACTTAAATAATGCGCAAGGTGCACATTTAATCGATATCGGAGATGTTGTCCTTAATATTCTCTTTGCATACCAGAAACTGCGCGCCGCCCACTCGGGAGCGGCATTGCCCGCTATCAGATTCAATGCGGTATATAAAATTGATAACGGTGATATGATCATCGGTTTTACAAAAATGTATTGTTAAAACAATTATTGAAATTTAAAAATCAGCTCTATATAATGAAAATACCGGTATTGCATTACTTAAAATCCTTATCTGAATTAGACCTTCAAATTCAAATTAATTCTGCTCCTCGGGAATGGCTTTTACACAAAAGACCGGAGGATAAAATGAAGAGATATTTTAAAACTGTGATTGCAACTATTTTAGCGGTAATGATATTTTTTTCTCTTTGCATCCCGACTGCTTTTGCGTCAGCGGGGGATCCGGGCGTCATACGGTCGGTCAACAGCCTGCTCTATAATGCTTTAAAAAGCGCAAAACCCGCTTTGGACGGTAATAATGACGGAACCGTGACACAGGGGGAGCTTTCAAGTATCACGGGACAACTGGATCTATCGTCAAAGAACATAGAATCGATTGAAGGCCTGCAGTACTGCACAGGCCTGAACGGGCTTGTACTTTCCAAAAACAGGATCATTGATATAAGCCCGCTTGCAGCTATTGCCATGAATTTAAAAACAATCTATTTAGACCGCAATTACCTCAACTTAACGGCC
>Ga0366774_1140_pt1 | contig 10720 bp, 10 predicted proteins | sample BONcelHN113001D9_FD_207068 | JGI IMG/M metagenome (GOLD analysis project Ga0366774, IMG submission 207068) | Enriched cells from coal bed in the Powder River Basin, Montana, United States - BONCAT cells N11 rep2 HSBNCT.N11.300.1.D9 ...
TGCTTTGTTTGAGCATGGCAGTGTACAGTGGAGCTGGCTGACGATCTTTCCCATGGCATCAATGATAGTAACGGCACTTTCAAACTGATCAATCGCGAAGCTGTCTTGCGTCATTTTCTTCATTTTTTCTACTTTGTGCTTTTTCGCCAATTCCAGCATTTGAGGATTAGAAAAACCACCAGGAAACCGCCTGATAAATTTTTCTTCGGCTTCTTTAAGCTTTGCTTTATTCACAATACCATCCCCTCTAACTTCCCCATATTGTTTCAAACGACGCGGAAAAAGGCACAGAATTCTTAACCACCAGTGATAAATTCTTTGACTATTTTAGATACATCGCCTTTTCTCTCTACAGGCAACATGTGTGTTTCATCCTCAAAAAGCCGCAGTTTTGCCCCTTTTATAGCCTTTGCCGTTGCTTCAAATTCAGCAACGCCAAAAAACGGGTCTTGTGTTCCTCCTATTACAAGCGTCTTTGTCTGTATTTCACTTAAATAATTAATATTTTCATCAAGGTCTTTGGAAAAAATTCCAGATAAACTATTTATGATTGCAGCACGAGGCTTTAATCCCCGTAAAATATCTTCTTTGTTTTTCCATAGCATAAACCTTGCCACTAGATTTAACCAAGACCTCCGGAATAAAAGACTAAACTCCTTGATCAATTCATAATAATGCTCATTTTTTGCCAATTCCATCATATGGTTGATTTTTCTTTCTCCATTATCAGAAAAACGGTGTGCGGTAATCACTAGTACCAATTGTTCCGTAAGTTCCGGATACTTTGCAGCAAATCGCATAGCTACGAAGCCGCCAAAGGAAATACCCACGATTGTCGCTGTCCCGATCTTATCCCTTATTATTTGCGCGAAATCATCAGCTATTTGTTTCAAGCTATATTCCTTTACAGGATATTCTTCATAGCCGAATATATAATACGTATATCCTTCCGGAATATATTGCTGAATAACATCCAGATAATTTTTTATGCTTGATGTTGTCAAATTCTTTAAGATGGCACTGCCGCCATAAAAAAAGACCATGTTTTTAGGGCCAAATCCACTTTTGATATAGGGTATCTTATTCAAGAACAAGCCTGTTTCAAAAATGATTATCACCCCAACACACAAAATAACAAATTCACATTTCTTTTATGAACTTCTTCTTTCCTCTCCGTTTTCCTCCGATAGATTTAACTCAAAGCGCCGGCAAAACATTCTCAGAAAAAAAATAGATCCTCAATCATCTTCGATTGTATTTTGTATACATTCGAAAGTAATATTTTTATAGACTAAAATCATTACCTACTGTTCTCTGCATACTCCTGCCCAGCTTTAAAGTTGGCCCGCGGCCGCCAAATACTATTGTAGTTTGTGCTATAATGAAGAAGTATTGCCAAGATTTCAAATGAAAAGTGCGGATGACCGGCACACGAGGCATAAAATGGATGTAATAACCAAACTGATTTATATGGGTACCGACCTGGTATTACCACTGGCGCTGGGTTACTACTGCCGGCAGCGGCAGTGGCTGAGTGAGGCCCTCTGCAACAAAATTATTGATGTCAATATTACTCTGTTTTGTACTATTCTGGCGACACTGAGCTTCTGGATAATGCCGCTGGACCCGGCCCTGCTTTGGCTGCCGGTCTTCGGGCTCTTACTAAGCTTTATACCTGGATTGGCGGGTTATTGGATCATTCGAGGGAAGTACGCTGACGGTCCGGACAAAGCCAGTTATCTAGCATCCTCCATGCTTTCCAACATCGGCGTATTGGGCGGCTTGTGTACCTTCTTCCTATTCGGGGAGCTGGGGTTCGCATATAACCAGATTATCTCCATGTTCCAGAATCTAGTCTTTTTTTTATTTTGCTTCCCCATGGCGTATTATTACAATAAGTTATGGAGTAAAAAGACGGAAAGCGCTGAGAAAATTACTTTCGTATCACTCTTCTTTAACCGTAAGCAATTGCCGGTAGCGGGGATAGTTGCCGGAATATTGCTTTATGTGGGCGGCGTACCCCGTCCGGAAATTCTCGGCAACCTATTCAACGTCCTAATCCACATTTCAGCTTGGACTGCTCTTTTGCCGGTAGGCTATTCCATCGAATTCTCTGAAATGAAACACTATTATAGCAGTATTCTGAGTATTTTGCCGGTAAAATTCCTTATCACCCCACTGGCCGGTTATTTCATAGCCAGCCACCTTTTTACCGATCCTGTAGTACTGGGTACTATTCTGATTGCCGCCAGTGCTCCCGCCGGTATCAACGCCGTCGTCCTTGCCCGTCTGTACGATTTTAATGTCCACATAGCCGGATCCGCCTTTTTCCTGACCACCATCATCTTCCTCTCAATCGTTTACCCCGTTCTTTTCTTCTGGCTCCAATGATCAATCGGAACTGCCATCAGCCAATTGGATAGTGCAAGGCCCCAACCCATATTTTCCAAGGGTTGGGGCCTTATAAAGTTCAACTCAGGCAGCAGCGCCTGTTCCTTTGTCTGCTAAGGTTACTTGCTGTGCTCAATCATACGGATAACATCTACTAGATAATTACTAATCAGCGGTATATTTAACAGAATGATACGACGCAGCACCTCAATCACAATTGCAAATATAATGGTTGTCCCAATAGCAAATCCCAGTCCACGGGCAATCCCAGCTATAAAATTAGTTACAATCAACTTACGAGGCTTCTCCAAAACCTCTAAATATCTTGCAATTTGCATGGACTCTAGCCGGTTAGCCAGCTTCTCCAGACTATTTACAGTTTTTTCTTCTGGGGAAGTATTCATTATCCCATCCTCCTCGGATTTTTAACTCAGCTAGCCCTGACCCGCACCAAACCATTAACTGATTGATCTTACAGAAGAATCTTCTTATCATTTTTTATTCTAGAGCTTAGTTATTATTCCTATTGCCTATTGTATTGGGAAAATTTAACGGTCGAATATAAAACAGTCCCCAAAATCACACTGCCTCCCGCTATTTCTCTCAAGGTTGGTATCTCGCCCAGTAGAAAAGCCGCAAAAATAATACCGTAGAGTGGCTCCAAACAGGATATAACCCCAGCAGTTTGTGTTTTTATATTGCGTAATCCTTTTATAAATAAAGAATGAGAAATTCCTGTAAAAACAAAACCTAATATCAAAAGCAACAGAATATCGTTAGGCTGGAATACAGGTTTTTGCAGAAATAAAAATGGAATTAGTATAATTGCCGCATTAAATTGACCATAAAAGGCAACAACTGTACTTGAGTATTTTTTAACATATTTTCTGTTAAGTATTGAAAGAAGGGCGTAAGTAAAACCCGATGTAATTCCCCACAACACCCCTTGAGTTAAATGATTTCCCACTTCGAATTCCGGAATAACCAGGATTACCCCCAAGAAGGTGATAATTACAGTGACAATATCGGATACCAGAATTTTTTCTTTGAAAAAGCAGGGCTCAATGAAAGTAACAAACAAAGGAAATGTTGAGAATGTAAGTAATCCTATAGCCACTGTAGACATTTGAATTGATAAAAAGAATGTACTCCAATGAATTGCTAACAACATACCTATTAGTAACATAAAGGCATAATCTTTTTGCTGCTCCAGCTTTATAGTCTTTTTTAAATAAAGCAGCAAAATAAACAAAAAAGCACTGGCAAAAAATGCTCTGCCAAGTACAATGATCATTGCAGGTAATGCAAGTATCTTCCCAAATAATCCTGATAATCCAAATAAAAAAACTGCTAAATGAATTTCCAATAAACTTCGTTGCTTAGCGTTCATACGAACTAATCTCTTTATCAACGTGTAGAAATTCTATGTCTGAATAACATCCTGTTTCAAAAATCATTACCAACCCCTCCACACGAAATAACGTAACGCGGTTTTCTGAATGAAATTCTTCTTTCCTCTCAATTCTCCTCCGATAACCTCACTCAAAAGCATACAAAAAAACCTAGAAGTCTTATGCTTCTAGGTTTAGCTTTAAAGATCCTAAGCTGAACGTTTTATCAATCTTTAATTAAAACCGTTATTGGGTTAATGGTTACCCTGGGAGCCAATAATGCTTACAGGAATATGACGAAAGTAGCAATAATATTGGCAATAAGACCAAGCGCAACCGGTATCGCGCAACGCTTTGCCACTTGAAAAGGAGAGACTCCGGCAATGCCCGCTATGGCGACAATGGCGGCAGTTATAGGCGACATGCACCGGCCAAAGCCCGCGGTAATTTCCATAGGCAATAGTATCAGCACTGGCTCTACTTTCAGGATTGCCGCAATTTTGGGAGCCAATCCGGCAAAGGCAAAGAATGAAGCGTTACCTGACCCCATAATGAATGAACAGGCAACCATAATGATACTAACAATAAGAACTGTTGCCCTTAAACCCAGTCCGGCTGACTGAGCCCCTTGGATTAAGGCATCAACAGCACCGACTTTCACCAGACCCATGGCAAAAGTCTCTGCGCAAACAATTAATGATACAACAATGATAAACTGCTTACCCATGCCGTCAAAGAAGGTCATTACGTTGTCCAAAACCGGACGAACCTGCCGGAAGCGTATGAACTCAAAAAACATGGCTACAACTGTGCAAATAAGCATAGCAGTGATGACATCCATTTTAATTGACTTTATAAATAGCGGGCAGAAAGTAATTACCAGTATGAGTGGAAGCGTAGGTAATATAGCATATATTCTGGGGGGCATTTCTTCTTGGGTAGCAGCCTGTTCAGTTGTAGTCTGTTGTATTTCTTCTCTCAAATCGCCTTCACGTCTATCCCACCACGGCTGTATAAAGTAGTGGGCTATGCCGACAACGATTATTGACGGTATGACCACAGGCAGTTGATATTGTAAGAAATACGTTACAGGATCGAGGCCGGCGTTATGCGCTGCTAGAATGGCATTGGATGATATGGGGCCAATGTCAGTAAACTTGGCAGTTGCAATAATAGCTACTGAAGTCAATTTGCTCAGGCCCGCTTTAATCAAGATAGGATACATAGTCAGCATCAGCAGCAATCCTAGGCCAGCATGGCTGGGAACAAAAATATCTACAATTTGGCCGATAATATATGCTACCATCATAACAATCAATGGTGACTTTACCAGTTTGAGCGGGTATGTTGATAGTTCGACCATCGCCCGGTTAGCACCGCACTGCTCCATATACCTTACAAAACCGCCAATAGACATAATCGTCAGACCCAAGCCTGCTAGTCTGTCACTCATCAGTCTTTTCACAGCATCAAATATGTCAAACCATATGAAACCGGTCGATTGTTTTGCTGGTAGAATTGTTCCCGTCCCAAATATAACGGCACACAGCATAAGTATAATACCTGCTGAGAACAGTACGCCCTGAGGTTTATATTTTTTGTACAGCATATAGCCAACCCAGGCAGTTACAATCGCGGCTATTAATAGTGCCAACACTTATATTCCTCCCCCTGCATTCATTTTAACCTAAATACCGCATAAGTGCGTTAAGGTTATCTAATTTCTCGATATCCAGAATTACATCCCTAATTCTCTGGGCCGTCGGACGATCAAAACAATCTGCAGCCAGTGACAAGAACTTTTCCTCAAGGGCATCGTATTGAGGCGTATCATTAGAAGTATTGACGCTTTCTTCAATTATCCGATTGTTGCCGAGCTCAATCCTGATGGTTGCCCGGCGCTTTGGAAACGCACTGGTTGCTGCCTGGTCCTCAACTACTTCTATTTTTTTCGCGATTTCCAGAATAGCTGGATCATTTAACTTATCTGGCGAAAACTCTTTCAACGTTACCTTTTTATGCATAAGTGCAACTGCCAGGCAGTAAGGAAGCGAAAACTTGGCTTCGTCCTCGCTGTTATTTTTGAGCTGACCTGTTAGTTCAACTGCAATTCGATAAGTCCCAACCTGTATCCGTCGAATAAACTGTAGTGGTATGTCATGCTTCTCCACTATTTTAAATACGGCATCAAGCGGTGAGTTAGTATGTCCGCAGGAGGCATACACCTTATAAAAGGCTGTGCTTGCCAGCAGCGGGCTTTCACCAATCTCTTCGAGAACCTTCGTATTATAATCAATGGCTGTAGCCTTAATAAAGCCCTTGTCGCCTAAGAGAATATCCTCCGGCCCTGTAAAGCCTTGCTGCGCCAGTAAAGCGGCCTGGATACCGCTTTGACAAGCATGCCCCGCGTTAAGCGGTTTGGCATGCGTTCCAAATGTTTCCTGAAGGCCGGATGCCATCGTTCCTGCAATTCCCAGAGCCATCTGCGTACCGCGCTGATTCAAATGTAACAAGGACGACGCCGATGCGGCAGCGGCAAAGCCTCCGCACGTGCCTGTTGCATGCCAAATTCTATAATGCGATGGGTTGATAGCCATCCCCAGTCTGATTAAGACCTCATAGCCGGCGACAATTGCTGTCAACAGTTCTTTCCCACTTTTGTTATAGCCTTCGGCAATTGCCAGTGCGGCCGGAACTGTCACTGCCCCGGGATGAGCAATCGCCAGCCGGTGCCCATCATCAAATTCAGCGACATGCCCAATAATACCGTTAGCAAATGCAGCCTGAGCCACAGGTACTTTAGCGTTCCCCTTCAGTACCGTTGCTTGCGCTGCACCACCAGTTGCCTTAACTAACCCGGTAATAATAAGCGATGGTTGATAATGGATACCAGAGAGCGCACTCCCCAGCCAATCCAAAACTCGGTATTTAGCGTCTTCCACTATTTCTAAAGGTAGTGCCTCATACCGTAGTTCGGATATAAATTTAGCTGCTTTTGCTTGAAGATTTATATCATTTTCTTGCATTTTTTCCTCCTTTACCAGATTGATCCGTTTATTTACAACCGCAGTATATTATATATTATATATCGTATATCATATATAATATACCCTATTCTGTCAATTCGAATTTTCTGAATCTTTTGCACATCGCTGTCCGCTCTGTTTTCAGAGCGGACAGCCCCCCAACTTAGTAAAGGGGTCCTTAATCAAGCAGATTCTTTTAAAATATTTTAAAATATTTTCTCATTTTATCGAATGACCTTTTTTTATGATCGTACATTAACTTACCCATTGCTTCTCTGTTGTTTTCTTTTATATATTGGATCATCTCATAATGTTCTTTATTGGAGTGCTTTAGTATTTCCGGGAAGATTTGAAATACCATGCGCATCCTTTTTTCCGATTCAATCATCTCAAATATTGTGTTAATCAGAATTTGATTGCCACTGGCTTCAATGATTAGGCGGTGAAAGGCTTTGTTAAGTTCGCTATATTTTTGTATATCATTAGCTTCCAACGCTTTCTTCGCTTCGGCATAATTGTCTTCAAGCTTTTTAATCAAAAGATCATCCGCATTTTGAACGGCAAGTTCAGCGGCAAACGGTTCAAGTCGCTCTCGCATCTCCAGCATATCTTTGATATTCTTGGGTGAAAAACCCGCTACCCTGGAGCCGACGTGCGGTATAGTCTCGACCAGTCCCTCAGCGCCTAATTCTTTCAAAGCCTCACGCACAGGGATATCGCTAATCCCGTACTCGTTGGCAATCTGTTTGATTACCAAATGAGTTCCCGGTTCGAGTACCCCTTCTACAATTTTTCTTTTTATTTCATAATAGATGGAAGCCGATTTTGTCATAGGCGAAATTAACATACAATTACACACCTCAGCCAGATTATTTAAACCAGTTAATAATGATCATCACTGTATTGCATAGTATAGATATTCCATAATTAGCTATTATTTTACCTTACGCTATAGAATATATAATATACTATCCACAGTTTCAATGCTATCTTTTTTGCCAACTATAAGCCAAGGCTGAACTGTATGCTTATCTGTCTAATTAACCGGATAACGAGGTGCAGCGCCTGACAACACTCTGATTACTTCTTCTGCCGCCATTATACCCACACGATCAGAAGCCTCTCTAGTGCTTGCACCTATATGAGGCGTAAGTATGGCAGTGGGTAGATTATTCAAACTGCTGTCTTGTAAAGGCTCCTTATTAAAAACATCCAATGCCGCTCCGGCAATAACTCCTTGTTTTAAGGCATTGCCCAAGTCTTCCTCGACAACCAATTCTCCCCGTGCTGTGTTAATTAAATAAGCTGTAGGCTTCATTAATGGAAGCGTTGCTTTATTGATCAGGTTAATGGTTTCCGGTATAACCGGCACATGCAGCGATAAGAAATCCGCCTGAGCTATAACTTCTTTCAAGGGCAGATAAATCACTCCATACTTTTCAACAAGATCGCGGCGTGGATAAATATCAAAGGCCACAATCTTCATATCAAATGCTACGGCGCGTTTGATCACTTCACCGCCGATATTGCCGGTACCAACGACTCCTAGCGTCTTTTCTCCCAATTCTCCGCCAACGCTCTTCTCCCAATTTCCGGCATGCAGGCTTTGATTAAGGCGGGTAATATTTCGCGCCAAAGAAATCATCAGCCCTACCGTTAAATCGGCCACTGACCTTGTATTAGCGCCCGGAGTATTGGTCACAGGTACTCCGAAACGCCGGGCGGCAGTTATATCGATAGTATTATACCCGGCTCCGCTTCTCGCAATGATCTCAAGAACAGGCATCCCGGCGGCAATTACTTTTTCAGTCAAAGCGTCGTTGCCTGCCACTATCGCCGATACGCCCTTAATCAGATCAAGCATTTCTGCCTCTTGCAGGGCTCGGTTATATGGACTTACAATAACTTCGCAGCCATTGTCTTCCAGCAAGGCAAGCGCTTCTTTTGACCTGCGGAAAGACATCGCCGTGACTAAAACCCGCTTACGCATAACCATACTCCTTGTAAAAGCCCCACAGCACGCAATCAATGCGGGGCTTTTGATGTTAGAATGTTGCCATAATCTTTAAGGCGTTGTCCTTAATATCTTGATAGACACTCTTACCATGGGAATCCATAGTAACGGCAAAAGGCCCGAATTTCTCAACATGCAGAACCCACAGTGCTTCCGGCATGCCTTTCTCTAACCAGTAGCCACCCTCTACCGCTTGAACGGCTGAGGCAAGTTTTACCGCACAACCCGGGGCAGCTTGAAGATAAACTTGCTTATATTTTTGAAAGGCTTTGCGGCTGTCTTCTCTCATGCCGCCTTTGCCGATAATAGCTTTGACCCCAAGCTGCCCAATCATCTCTGCATACGGCTCCATCCGCATACTAGTGGTCGGGCCGATAACAATCAGCTCCCAGCCGTCCCCACTTTTCCTTACCACCGGTCCGGCATGAAAAACAGCACTTCCGGTAAAATCAACAGGCAAATCGGCTCTATTCTGCAACAGTTTTTTAACTTCTAAATGAGCCATATCTCTGGCGGTAAAGACCGTCCCAGTAAGAAATACCGTGTCTCCGGCCTGCAGCTTCTCAATATCCTGGTTTGATAATGGCACTTTCAGTTCATGAACAGCCATCCCTACTCCCCCTTTGCAAACAAATATTCACGCCGTCCGTCCGGGTACAGGCGAACGCCAAACCGTCTGGCTACCCAGCAATGAAAGTTGATAGCTACCGGACAGATTGCAGTATGGGTTGCCGCCATGCCGATTTTGACTGCCAAACAGGTTGTCTTGCCTCCAATGCCGGCAGGACCTAATCCTAGCATGTTTATTTTCTCCAATAACTCTGCCTCTAGCTCATTCAGCAGCGGATCCGGATTTTGATCTCTCCAATCGCGGGTACTGATCGCTTCCCGGCTTAACTTGGCAGCAACATCCATCTGCCCGCCGATTCCAATACCTATTGCGGAAGGAGGACAAGGCATCCCGCCTGCATTGATTACCGTTTCATAAACAAGAGTTTTGAGGCCTTTCAGATCACTGCCCAGTTGAGCGGTTGTCATTGTCTTATAAACGTTGCCTAATTCGGCCCCACAGCCTTTAAAGCTGATAATCATCTCAATGTACTCTTGTTCAGGGCGATACTGATACTCAAAGTTAGGGACCCCGTCGCCTGAATTATCACCTGGGTTTTGCCTATTTAAGGAGTGAACTATGCTAGGACGCGCATAGCCCTTTTTTGTTGCCTCTACCATCGCCATCGGTACATATTGCCGTAGTAAGTCGACCCCTTCTGTGCTGCCAAAGCTGATATAGACCGTAGGATACCCGGGAGACTGGCAGACAGGTTTATCTTCATTATCGGCCATGTCGACGTTTTCCAGCATGGATGACAGCATAGCCTTGGCGCTGGAGCTTGTTTCTTGTGATAAAGCTGCCTGTAATATTTCAATGCTATCCTGAGAAACATGGGTACAGCTTTGCTTAACCCAATTGTACACTTCTTCGTAAGTTATATTAAAATTCCCCAACACTGTTCACGCTCCTTGTCAGTACAAGACTATTGGCATCTGCCCTACTTAACGGTTTCTACAACAGATGCCTGGATGGCCTCATCAGTAAGTTCCTGCCCAATACCTGGAAGGTCGGGTATTTCGTACATGCCGTTCTTTGGCAAATAATTATACTTACATGTCTTGGTATTTGCCTCCAACAGAGCGTAACGGTGCAATTCATGGATAACGAAGTTGGGAATTGCACACTCAAGATGGAGTGACGCTGCGGTCATAATCGGGCCGCCGCAGACATGTACCTGTGCTGTCATATCATAAGCATGGGCCATATCACATATCTTTTTGCCTTCTGTAATACCGCCGCACGTACCAAGATCCGGCTGTATTACGGCAAGCGAACCAGACTCGAA
>Ga0366774_1145_pt1 | contig 10241 bp, 8 predicted proteins | sample BONcelHN113001D9_FD_207068 | JGI IMG/M metagenome (GOLD analysis project Ga0366774, IMG submission 207068) | Enriched cells from coal bed in the Powder River Basin, Montana, United States - BONCAT cells N11 rep2 HSBNCT.N11.300.1.D9 ...
AAGCACTCCAGTACAAATTTCTCAAAGGGGATTCGCCTGTTATCAGCTACACGGATATAGCAGGAAATCATGCCGATACACTTTATTATCCGCTGGAGATGGAACAAAAGCTGATCATACTAATTAATCTGGGTGATTACGATAAAACAGTCCTTATCCTCAATGATATGCTGGATAAGATCCTGGAATTCAACAAAAGCTTTCAACATATTGAAACGTGCTTATCCAATATGACAGGCATTATACAAAGGTGCATCTATGAGCTTAACTTCAATATAAAAGATGTATTTGAAGAAAACGACAACCTTAACATTCCTATTGACAGATTCAAAAACATACAACAATTTAAGGAATGGATCAGTCATAAATTCAGAAAGATAATTGAATACCACATGGATCAGCAAAAGGGAAATACAAAGAGCCTGGTTTCAGATATAAAGAGCTATATTGAAGAAAAGTATATAGAAGAAATCTCTCTGGTTTCTGTGGCAAGCCACTTCAACTATAATTCCTCATATTTATGTAAAACCTTTAAGGAGAAGACAGGGGTAAGCTTTTGGGAATATGTCTCCAAAATAAGGATAGAAAAATCAAAGGCATTGCTTTCCGAGACAAGTAAAAGCGTTGAGCAGATCGCAGAGATGGTGGGCTACAACAACCGTTTCAGTTATATCAGAACCTTTAAAAAGTACGTTGCCTTAACACCCGGGGAATATAGATCCAGGCATTTCTTGAAGCAGGCATAGATTATTGCAGCCCATTTCGTCAATAAGATTTTTCCATAAGAGATATATCTATAAATTCAACATCCTTTTCATGTTCAGGCCCAGCACATCCCTTTTTTCATCTTCGGACAACTGTGCCATGACCACTCTTCCAAAAGCAGGCCTAGGATCAAAAAACGGCATATCCGAGGCATACAGCAATTTTCTGGAACTTATTTTATCAACAAGCCATTCAACATTTCCTTCCCTGACAATGGAAAGTGCAATATCACCATAGACATTCTCATGACCGTTTACAACACAAATAGCTTCCTCCATGGCCTGAATATCACCACCTGAATGTCCCATTAAAAACCTTATATCCGGGTATTGTCCGGCCAGCTTGTCAATAATACGCACCTGAGCGATACCCCATACATGGATCAACACCGGGTATTTGTACTCATTTGCAAATTCATATGCAGGCCGGTAGTTTTCATGGTCAATGGAAACCTCATGACAGGAGGGATGAAGCTTAATTCCCTTCATCCCCGGAATTGCAAAGCACCTTTCCAACTCGTGTTGCATATCTTCCCGATAGTGCGGATTGAGGGTCACATACCCCAGAAATCTATCCGGATACTTCTGAACCGCTTTGATGACCATATCATTCCCGTATACATAATCCGGACCAATTGAGGCATGGGCAGTGACAAAGGCCATATCCACACCCAGGGCATTCATGCTTTCCAGCATTCCTTCCGAATCATTGCGCGGAGCGTTAAATCGATAAAAAGGCCCCATATGACAATGGCTGTCTATGATGAATACGTCATCGAGAGGCTGACCCTTTCTTGCTTTTTCATAAAAACTATCCATATTACTCAACCCTCCAGGCTTTATAAAGCTTTACTTTGTGTGTCTGTAAAAATGCCATCCCCCAAGCGTTGGTGGATTGCCGCTATCATCTTTTAGTAGTTCCTTATAATTTGAGGCAACTTTTCGGAATGCATACGCATATTCTTGAATGATTTCCGGTTTGTACTTCTTAAACCAGGGAATTGCATAAATCATGGATCCAAGCTTCTCACTCATGGGAAGACTTGCATCCAATTCCCTGACATCCCTTGCCGAGTTAGCGATCCTTGTTGGCTTTCCATGCCCATAAACATCGCATGTATTAAATAGCGAATGTGTATGCAGTGCAGCATTACACCCCGGCGTACAATCTAAAACGCCCTCTGCCCTGACTGCTTCGGCAAAGCGAGTGACAGACAAACCACCAAGCTCTTCGGATCTGTACAAGCCGCGTGCCGCGTACCAACCTGCCATATTGTTCTGTGTATCTTCAGGCACCCTGTGAGCACGGATTCCAGGTACACCCTCCAACTGATCCCAGAAGTAGTTCATCGCTTTACGTATCTCCGTACAGCGTTCATCATAGTATTTGAGCTGTATACGTCCTACTGCCGCACTTAATTGATGCATCCGGTATTTATAACCCCCCAGCGGCAGTCCTGCATACGGCTTCAAATAATCGGTCTGTATCGCTGGACCGAACATCTCATAATGCCCCAGGGACAAAGCTCTCTCATACATCTCCAGGTCATTGGTCACCAGAATCCCTGCTTCTCCGATAGCAAAGGATTTGCCGCTCATCAGGGACATTGCACCAACATCTCCTATGGTGCCCAATTTACGTCCTTTGTATAGACCTCCCTGTGCATGGGATACATCTTCTATTACTTTAAGCTTGTGTTTTTTTGCAATTACCATAATCGGATCCATATCTGCAGGGTGTCCGAGATAGTGTACTGCAACAATAGCCTTGGTCCGATCACTGATTCTATGCTCTATGTCCTTCGGGTCGATGCAGAGTGTATTGGGATCAACATCCGCAAATACCACCGTTCCGCCAAAAGAAAACACCTGTGCAGCCGAAGCCCAGTAAGTTATACTGGGACAGATGATTTCATCCCCAACTCCTACCTTGCAGGCAAACATGGCAGCCTGAATGGAGGATGTTCCATTATTAAAACCAAGGGCATATTTTGTACCCTGCCACGCAGCAAATTCCTGTTCAAATTTTCTAGTAATATCCGTTCCTGACATACCTCCCCTGCGAAGGACTTCAAGAACTGCATCCTCATCTTCCCTTGTGATGTTTGGCCATTTAAATATATCACCCGGGTCAGAAGCAACCGCTTTCATTCCCCCTAATATTGCCAATTTCTCATTCATTAACAAATCCTCCCATCAACGTTATACAGCACTATTAATTATTTGCCCTGCCATTTTGATTTTACATGGATAGCCGGCATAATTCTTCATTTCCCTGACGGATTTATTCATCAATATGACGAAGGATGCTTCAATTTGCATTGCCTTTTCGGTACTGAAGGGGTGTGACTCCTGTCTGTTGGCGGAAAACCTTGTTAAAGTGGTTGACATTATTAAATCCAATATTACAGCTTATATCCAATACTCTCATATCGGTAGTTTTGAGCATTTCCATAGCCCTTGAGATTCGGATGCTGTGAATATGCTCGGTAAAAGTTTTTGAGGTGATGCTTTTTAACAGGTATCTGAAGTATGACGGTGACAACATAAATTGACGTGCAACTTCGTCAGCGCTCAGTTCTTCCATATAATTTTCATTGATGTATTTGATTGCACCCAATATGGCATTCCTCTGGTGACCGAACACAGGCTGTGGCTCTGAATTGTGCAGGTTTTTTGTGAAAGCACGTCCCACAATTACAAGAAGCTTTAGCAGAAGGGATTTAACCAGCAGTATGTATCCCGATTCCTTTCCTTCATATTCCTCCAGTACCTCCTCGAGAATGTCCTCGACATCTAACTGTGTCCTGCCTGTGAGGTTTAGTCGCGGCTTTATTTGGGCTTCACTGACCAGAAAGGGTTCTATATAGGCAAAATCCAGAAAGGGTTCTGCATTTTCTATACTGTTGAAGCTTTGATTGATAAAATCGGGTTCAAATTCAAATTCAACAATGCCGATGTCCATATCCGTACAAGCATGGATACTATGAGGTACATAGGGCGGAATAACAAATATGTCCCCCTTTATAATATCAAAGGTAAAGTTGTTTATGAAATGCTTGCCGCTTCCCCGGTACACATAATTCACCTGCATGTATTCATGCCTGTGAAGAGAAGTTGCCTTATCCTTCATTGAATACTTCCTGATATAAAAAGGTAAATTTCCATGATTGTTATCAATCATTCTATAAAGCGGTATTTCCTTATAAGTCTCATTATCAAGAAAACTGCAATCCATATCAAATCACTTCCGTATCTTTGTACAACAACAAGTTTCATGTACCTTACAATAATTTTAACACAACTTTGATATGATTGCACTGTAAAAAAGACGGGTATTTTCTCCGTCTTTTCATATTCCAAGTGAATTATTACCCCGACTTTTACAGGCCCTTCAGTTTCACTCCGGTATTGTTTGTATAGGATTCCACAACTGCATTTAAGAGTTCCACCGGCGCATATAGATTTTCAAAAGGCTCAGGCATTTTACTTGTTCTAAGCATTCCTGCAAATTTTTCAAAGCCATTGAGGTAAGACCCCCCTATATCAATTTCACGGATAAATGTACCCTTCTCTCCAAATAGGACGGCATAATATTCGTGGTTGTCAGGAATGAAGTTCATAGTCACCTGATAATTTTCATACTGAACAATCGCTGCAACACACCCGTTATTTTCACTTGCCAGCACTGATATTGGATTATACCCAAACGCCTGCATTGTCATTTCAACAAGATGAGGTCCATAAAAAGAAATGCCTCCGTATTCGCTTTCCAGTCCTGCCGGGAAATTCATCACAGCAGTTTTAATTCTCCCAATTCTGCTATTGCTATTTTCCACAGCATTTTTTACCATCATTACATCCGCTGTATACTTGGTAGTGGATCCACCTGTTATTGGTGTATGATACTTTTTTGCGGTCTCAATCAGCATCCTGGCATCTTCATTTTTTATGGTAAAAGGCTTGTCAATCCAGATTGGGATCCCTTTTTCTACAAATGGAAGTGCATACTTCAAATGCAGATCGCCATGACGGAAAACTACCATAACGGCGTCTACTTTTCCCATGAGTTCTTCCGGTTTCACTGCAATAAAATCAATATTACCCTTGGATGCCACTTCTTCGGTACGCGTACTCTCCTGCCCAAAAATCCCTGTAACCCTGCAATCCGGGAAGAAGTAACTGCCTGTCTTTTCGTCAGGGAAGTTTACCAGCTTCGCAAAAGCAAGAGCATGGCTATTGTCAGACCCGATTATTCCAATTCTAAACATTCTATCACCCCACTTTTAATGAATAATATTATTATAGATTGTATAATCAAGGCTTTCTTCATTTATATGATTATTTACTTAGCTTCTTCTACTGCCTCTCACCTTAAGGAATGCCAAATTGTTTCATATGTCAATTATGCTATGGGTTGCCCTTTTTTCAAGCTGCTAATTTGAAATAATCATCTAAAAATTGTCATTAATAGCCCTTGACTCTATATTTGTTAAGAGTAAGGAACCAGTCCAGCATCCCGGCCGCACACCGGACACTTTTGAAGGGACAGCGGAAGCTCAAGACCGCATTCATCCATTAATCCGGCATTTGCCAGTATGTCGGCTGCAGATCCGTCGGCTGCGATCCGGCCGTCTTTTATTACAATTACCCTTTTGCAGACATCAAAAACCATGTCAAGATCATGGCTGGTGATGATTTTGGTGTGCTCAAAGCCTTTCATCAGGTTCATTACCCGGCGTCTTGATTTGGGATCAAGGGCGGCTGTAGGTTCATCCATAATGAGAACATCCGGCTGCATTGAAAGCACTGAAGCAATGGCTGCCGCCCTTTTTTCGCCTCCCGAAAGCTTGAAGGGTGCACGGTCCTTCAAATGAAGTATGCCCACCATTTCCAGAGCCTGCAGCACCCTGCCCTCTACCTCCTTCTCATCAAGTCCGTAGTTGCGGGGACCAAAAGCCACATCATCATATACGGTGGTCATAAACAGCTGGTCATCAGGATCCTGAAATACCATACCAAGTCTTTGCCTGATAACAGAAAGGGTTTTCCTTGTAACATGGACGTCACCCACCAGCACCTCGCCCTTTTCAGGAAAAAGCACTCCCATTAAAAGCATCAACAGCGTGGATTTCCCTGCACCGTTTGCTCCGATGATTCCCACGGCTTCCCCGTGATGTATACTGAAGTCCAGACCCTTTACAGCCTTATGCCCATCGGGATATGAAAAATGCAGGTCTTTTACTTCAATTTTATGATGACTCATTTATTTAACCACTCCTGTCAGTAATGACCCTATTATCAGCGGTATGTCATATCGCTTCAAACTAATAAAAAGCAAAACCCAGCCAGCCAGATAGCCCAGATCCGCTGATCTGAGCCTTATATTCCCTCCGGTGTTGTATTCGCCGTTAAAACCCCGCAAACACATGGCCTGGTATACTCTTTGTGCTCTGTCAAAGGTTCTCAAAATCAGCTGACCTGCCAGGGGCCCCCAGGCGCTGCGTTGAACGCCCTTATGCTCCGGCGCTTTCAGCGAATATGCCTTCAGCGACCTGCCCACTTCCTCCATTAAAACCGAAATATATCTGTACGTCAATAGCAGCTGAAGTACAAATAAACGGGGCACCTTCAGCATTCTTAAAGCCAGAGCCAGCTTATCCATGCCCGTAGTGGCAATAAGCAGGAGGGCGGCAGTAACTGTGAGGCTGCATTTTATAAATATTGACAAAAATGCAACCCAGCCTCCCGGTACCAAAACTCCTGCAAACATAACAGCCTGTCTGTCGAATAAAGGATTGAGGATACCGATTCCAATAATTAGCGGTTCAACTATTAATATTCTTTTCAACATGGAAATCACAGGCAGCTCGGCAAAGGCAAAAATCACCACGGGATAAAACAGGAAGGGCAGAAGCCTTCCTGTTTCATATTTACCAAAGGATACAACCACAACAAGATATGCCAGTGTCGTCACAAGCTTGACAAGAGGATGTATCCTGTGAACGGCAGTGGTTTTCAGTGCCGCTTCGTCCAGTAGTCTCATGTTGTATATGGAGTTGATAATATTGGGATTATTCATGCAGCGGCCTTTTTGCTTCTTCTTTTTGCTATGCTTATTATAAAGCCTGTTAAGCCAGCCAGCACCAATGTCATCAAGCCGCCCACCAGTCCTGAAATACTGGTGCCGGCATTTTCAAGGCCTTCAGGAGCATTAATGCTGTAGTCAGGTAAAATTGCCGTCTTGCTCTGAATGCCGGATGCAGCTTCATGCACTTCTCCGGAGGCTTCCAATTCAGTTGTTCCAGCTGTTTTGAACATTGACCATTCCAATCCATCGGGATTCGAGGAGGCAAACCAGGAAAGTACTCCGCCGGTCAGTACAGTAGCAATTGCAATAATTAAGATGACTTTTTTTAAAGAGATGCCTACCAAAGCCTTACCCTCGGAAGCCCTCTCGATAATCTCAGGCCGGGCTTTCCACACAAATGTCACTACAGCTGCTGTAACAAGGCCTTCCATTATTCCAATGGCAAGATGAACCGGCTGCATGAAAAGCAAAAATGTACCGAAGGGCAATGCTGTCTTTCCGGAAAACAAGGTTTGCAGCACTACGCTTAAGGAGCCCATCTGAAGACCGATAACCACCGATATCAGCGATGCAGTTATAATACGTCTTGATGACATGCCTTTTCTCGTAATCCATCTAAATATCAATGGATATGCAATAAAGCAGGTATAAAAGCCCATGTTGAATACATTACTGCCAAAGGCCAGCAGTCCGCCGTCGGCAAAAAACAGAGCCTGTATCAGCAGGATGGAGGCCATGGACAAAAACGCGGCATATGGCCCGAGTAAGACTGCAAGCAGTATACCTCCGCCAATATGGCCGCTGGAGCCGGTGCCGGGAATAGTGAAATTAATCATCTGGGCAGCAAAAACAAAAGCCCCCATTACTCCCATCAAAGGGATCTTTTTTTCATCCATTTCATTCCTGATCTTTTTAATTGAATAAGCTGCCGTACCGACAGCCGCAGCCCACATGACCCCACCGACTGCAGGTGAAATAAGGGCGTCCGCCATATGCATAATAATTACCTCTTTTCTTTATAATCCGATGACCTTGCCCAAAATATACGGCTTTATGTTTTCCATTAACCCGCACAAAGCAAAAGCCACGAAAATAGTTTGCTGTTGTCAGCTTTCCAACCTTCGTGGCTGAGTTTTACATTGTATTATAAGTTATTTGTGTGATATATGTTGTTACTGCCGGTATTTATTGAATCTTCGTGATTCACTTTGTATTTTTATTTTACATGAATTTAATTACCATGTAAATAAAAATAAGAGAGCTTTGTGCAAATTCAATAGAATAATGCAAAAATTATCTGTATTTTTATATTTAGTACTACAGCGAAACCTCATTTTTGTTACGGCATTTATGCGCCTTGAAGAAATATCGCGAACGCTTCAACGCGCTATTTCTTCAAGGATAATCCGGTTGTTTTCGCTGTAGTATTAATACCGGCCGTATATGTGTGCCGCTTCATACATTGCCAATACGTTTTCCGTAGGCGAATTATCCTGAAGCTGGTGCGTGGGAGACATGCAATACCCTCCTCCGGGCATCATAATATCCAGGGTCTCTTTAACACTGGCGGCTACATCCTCCACAGACCCAAATGCAACCGGCCCGGCAGTGGAAATGCATCCATGGAAGGCCAGTCTTCCTCCGAAGTGCTCTTTGAGATAAGCCGGACTCATATTTTTCGCCTCGGGCTGGAGTGTATCAACAGCATTGATTCCCATATCAATGAAATCCTCGTAGGCCCAGCTGCTTGAACCACAGGTATGAATCATCACAGGCAGATTATAGGCTTTAGCCAGATCAACAAATCTCTGATGTCTTGGCCTGATATGCTTTCTGTAAAGCTCCAGACTGATCATCGGCGTATACTGTGTACCCAGGTCTTCACCCATCATCAGAAAACAGATTTTGTCTTTGGCAATGTCCAGGATACGCTGCAGAACTCCAATCTGAACGCTATGCCTTCTGTCCATTAAAAGCAGTCCCGCCGGATCATCTGTAATCAAGTCCACCAGGGTTTGCTCCATGCCTCTTAACATACCGTTGGAATTTATACAATCTGCAATCCCGGCTCCTCCCACGCTTATGGCAAGCTTCTCATATTTCTTCAAGGTATCGGCTAAAAAGCTGTAATCAAAATCATCAGGCGAAGGCATGGGCCACGCAGCTACCTGCTCCTCGTCAGCTTCCTGCAGCGGAAAATCGCAATAGTCCCAATATCCGCCGCTTTCATGCTCAATCCACCGCGTATGTATTCCCCACTCCGGTAAAACTGTGCGTCCGGGTATTTGCGCATGGAGCCTTGGACCGGCATAAGGCGGATCAATCCTTCGGAAATCCACACCCAGCATCTTAAGAAGCTCGTCATTATCATCCTGCTTAAGCCTGAAATGTTTTTTCAGCCTGCTGTCAATCCCCGGATTAGCGTCATAATCAATGGGAACCCGGTCAGGTATCTGATTGGCTAAAGTCAACTGAACACGTTCTTTTGATGTCATTTTTTCATTATCCTTTATAGTCATTTTCAACATCTCCTCTGAAAATTTGTGAGTGTCGGCAACAGTCTATATCTTCACTGTTATATAAGTTGAACTAAGTTTTCGTGTCATTCTGAGCGCAGCGAAGAATCTTGATGAGGCTATAAGGTCCTTCGCTGCCGCTCAGGATGACATACAAACTAATTAATTCAACTTGTATAGTATAATTATCATCCGGTTTATGATAAAATGTAATATACAAAACCAGGTTTTTTTTGCACAAAACAGATATACAGGAGCTACAGATGCAAAACGAAATCAAGTTAAGTATTGAAGACATCCATCCCTTCGTAAGATACGTTAACCTGTTACAATGCACGCCGGGCTTTAATACGGGATTCCGGAAGCTGTACAATTATTATTTTCTGTATGTTCACAAAGGCAAAGGTATCTTCACTATGGGTGACCGTTCATTTGACGCCGTTGCAGGTGATTTGTTCTTCTGCCCTCCGGGAGTTCCAAATGCTATTGCTGCTGATTCAAGGGACCCTTTTTTATTATCGGGTGTGGACTTTGACTTCACATGTAATAATTGCCACACGAAAAGCTTCTACCCTATTCAGGCTGACTTGTTTGAACCGTCAAACATTACTGAGTTTGTCGGTTTTACAGACTTCGAAGGATTTCCGGACAAGCTGAGCCTGGCTGGTGATAACCATATACGTACTAAGCTCTGTGATATGGCAGACAAATTCAACCTGAAAAAGTCACACTGGAATCAGTATATTAATGGCATTTTCCTGTCAATGGTAATTATGGTGATTCAGCGGATAGAACAGCAATCATACGGTATTCAAGACACCAACAAGGGTGATGATATCATTGCATATCTTACCGAAAATTATATGAATA
>Ga0366774_1146_pt1 | contig 10137 bp, 8 predicted proteins | sample BONcelHN113001D9_FD_207068 | JGI IMG/M metagenome (GOLD analysis project Ga0366774, IMG submission 207068) | Enriched cells from coal bed in the Powder River Basin, Montana, United States - BONCAT cells N11 rep2 HSBNCT.N11.300.1.D9 ...
GCCAAGCTCAGTGACAATACTGAGATTGTTGATGTAGTTCAACTTATATGCCGCTATTTTCGTCAATGTACCCGCAGTAAGAATTTCCGCTTTATAAATCTCAGGCAGGAATTTTGCAACCTTAATGATTTTGCCGATATATACGGCTATATATACGGCGAGCGGCTCCTTGTAAGGTTTGAGCTTCCGGAAGCTGCCTGTGAAGCTTTAATACCAACCATGATTCTGCAACCGGTTTTGGAAAATGCGTTGAAACATGGGATCAGCAACACGGAAGAGCAGTCTTTAGTAGTGGTATCCGCAAGGATAGATGAAGACAGGATTGTTGTATCCATTACTGATCACGGTTCCGGTATATCGGAGGAATTGAAGAAACGGATTTTCTCTACCGGCGCGTTGATGCCTGATACTCACCGGAGTACAGGTATCGGCCTTAAAAATGTTCTGGAGCGTTTGCGGTTGATATATGGAGAACAGGTTAACTTTGAAATTGAAAGTAACGATTGTGAAACCAGTATTAATATAACAATGCCTCTCAATTATATAGTTCCGGCTAATAACAGCGATCACCATATTTGATGAGAGCTGCCAGTTCTACAACCGAAATTATACAACATAAAATACGATATACATATTGCAATATAATTTCATATGGCTTAAAATAATACCGAAGACTATAAAACCTATTAAATGAAAATTAGGAGAAAAGTAATATGCTTAACTACAAGATTAAGATTGGATTGGTACCGATACGTCGTGATGTGACCAATCGTCCGGGCATATTTAACTGGGAGAAAGCGGAGGAACGCGGACGGAATGCCGTAGATTATATCAAGCGGGTATATACGTGTGAAAATGTATCCTTTGTTGATCTCGAGGGAATAAACGATGTAGGTGTGCTTTACAATGAGGATGATGCCTTGAAGGTCATCTGCCGTTTCAATGCAGAGCAGGTGGATGCAATTGTATTTATAAACAGCAACTTCGGCAACGAGGAGGTTGCCGCACAGGTAGCCCATGCCCTGGATAAGCCGGTATTGCTGTGGGCGCCTCTTGATGATGTGTTTGAGCCTGATGGTATGAGGTATACGGATAGTCAATGCGGAATTTTCGGTGTCAGTCGTCAGCTCCAGCGCCGCAATATAACATTTACTTATATTGATAACTGCGCCATTGAGGATGAAATATTTGACAGGGGTTTCAAAAGCTTTATTTCTGTAACCTGCATGGTTAAGAACTTCCGCGGCATGCGTATTGCACAGGTTGGTATGCGCCCCAAGCCATTCAGCTCTGTTATCTTCAACGAGGGCGAGCTTTTGCAGCGTTTCGACATACAGATTATCCCTGTAAATCTTGTATTGGTTCTGGACAAATTCAATCGTATTCTCAAGGAGAATGATGCAGAACTGGAAGCGGGTGCAAAGCTGCTTGCCAGCCGTTATGAAATGGATGAAATAACGCCGCCGCTACTTAAAAAGGTCTACGCATTTGTGCTGCTGTATCAGGAAATCTTCCGCGAATACAAGGTGCAGGTCATATCGGCTGAATGCTGGACGGCAATGCAGCTTGGTGTAGGCGCAATGCCATGTACTGCATACAGCATTCTTGCAGACATGGGTTACATTATCAGCTGTGAGAGTGACATGTACGGTGCTATCACCATGGCAATGCTTTCCTGTGCGAGTCTTGGCAAGCGCACGCCATTCTTTGGCGAATTCACTGTCCGGCATCCTGAGAATAAAAATGCCGAATTGCTTTGGCATTGCGGCCCTTTTGCATACTCACTTAAAAAGCCGTCATCCATTGCCAAAAACGTCAACATGCGTCAGTGGTTTGAAGTGAAAGAAGGCGAATACACCGTAGCCCGAATGGATCAAGATGATGGACACTATTCATTACTATCCGGAACTTGTCACTCTGTGGAGGGGCCTTATACCTTTGGCACATATCTTTGGGCGGAGTTTGGCGACTTGAAAAAATGGGAGCGTAAGCTGGTGGAAGGCCCATATATACATCATATGGCGGAAATTGAAGGCGATTTTACACGCGAAATCAAGGAGTTCTGCAAATATGTGCCGCATCTTTTTATCGATACAGTAGAGTAAAGGAGATATGAACCATGCTGGTCAACCTGAAAGAGATATTGAGTATGGCAGTGGAGCGCGGCTGCGCCATCCCGGCTTTTAACGTATATAATCTTGAAACTGTCATGGGGGTAATGCAGGCGGCGGATCAGCTCCAATCACCTGTAATATTCCAGATATACAGCCGCCTTTTTGATATGCCTGATGCCCGCCTGGCAGCGCCTATGATATTGGAGGCAGCCCATATGCTGAGTGTCCCGGCTGTTTTCCATCTCGATCATGGGGCAGGCATTCCGGAGGTGATGCGCGCCATCAGATATGGAGCCACCGGTGTGATGATAGATGCATCACTGCATCCTCTAGATAAAAATATCGAATTAACCCGCCAGGCAGTGGATTTGTGCACTTACAGCGGCATTCCGGTGGAGGGCGAGCTGGGGCATATCGGCAGTACCGGTGATGCACAAATGAGCCAATATACTGATCCGGAGGAAGCAGCCCATTATGTAAGGGAGACTGGTGTAGCAGCACTTGCAGTTATGGCAGGTACGGCACACGGGCGTTATAAGAAGGCGCCTGTATTGGATATTGACCGTATTGCGGATATTAAAGCTGCTGCAGGCATACCTTTAGTGCTGCATGGAGGCTCCGGTGTTCCTGATGACCAGATACGCGCATCCATCAAAGCAGGCATACGAAAGGTTAACTTTGGCACGGATCTGTGCTACTCCTTCCTGGACGGAGTATTCGCCACTCCGCGTACAACCGTGGCAATAGACCTGTTCATGCGCAGTGCGACAAATGAAGTAAAACGTTTTGCGATGGAAAAAATCAAGCTTCTGGGAGCGAATACAAATGTATGACATTATAGGCATAGGATCAACTGTGTTTGACATGCTGATGCTTACTGAAAGCTTTCCTGACGAGGACAGCAAAATACAGGCAAAAACAACCCGTATACAGGCCGGAGGCCCTTGCGCCACTGCACTTGTCACTGCCTCGTGCCTGGGAGTAAGTGCGGCTTATATGGGTACGGTAGGAGACGATATGTACGGCAAATACATGCTTGACAGCATGCGTCGGTATCGTGTCGGCGTAGAGTGTGTCCGTATTGTTGAGAATTGTGAATCCTTTCACTGTGTCGTACTGATAAACGGGGAAAGTGCTACTCGAACTGTTATTTGGAACAAAGGAACGGTTCCAATGCCATTAACGGAAGATATAAACCTTAATGTGCTAAAGCAGGCTAAATATCTGTATCTGGATGGACATCAGACCGAGACTGCAATATATGCCGCCAAACGTGCGCGTGAATTCGGTGTAAAGGTATTCCTGGATGCGGGCGGCAGGTATCTCGGCATAAAAAATCTGCTGCCGCTGGTGGATGTGCTGATTCCATCCGAAGAATTTGCGTTGGGAATTACGGGTGCAGATACGGCGGAGGCCGCCATGCATATGATGTATGAGTTATATCACCCTGAGATATTGGTTATAACACAGGGTAGAGCTGGGGGGATGCTTTACAACCAGGGCTCTATAGAACGATATCCTTCTTTTAAGGTGGACGCTATTGATACCAATGGTGCAGGAGACGTGTTCCATGGTGCGTTTACAGCCGGTTTGGTGCGGGGCATGACGCCAATTAGCTGTGCCAGGTTTGCCAGTGCGGTTTCTGCAATGAAATGCCGCTGCTTCGGCACTCGAGAGGGCATACCTGATTATGAGCAGGCCCTTGCGTTTATGCGGGAGAGAGGAGTGACTCCAAATGACTGATTTTGAAAGATTGTGTGCTGCAAATCCGCATATTGTAATCCATGAGGTGACTGAGGCTGTATTCAAGCCTTATGGACGTGTTTTGAATATAGATGCCTCTGAATTTTTATGTATCTGCCGTAAAGCAATTGAATTGCCGGCAGAGGGAAGCAAGTATTTGCCTGCACTAAAGGAGATTGACACACATTCTTGCGCGGAATTTATACGGGATATATGTTTCGGGCAACTGGATGCGCAGATGGGTATATGCTTTGGGCATAACAGTACACTAAATGCGCTTGAATACCATATATGCAGCGAGATTAACATTGCTGTGACAGATTTGGTGCTGCTGCTGGCCGAGCTGCGCGACCTGGGTGAGGACGGTAGGCTGGACTCCGGAAAGATAAAGGCATTCTACCTCCATGAAGGAGATGTAGTGGAGATATATGGGCCTACATTGCACTATTGTCCCTGTGAAGTAAAAAAGACAGGGTTCAGCTGTATAGTGGGATTGCCTCGCGGAACCAATACTCCTCTCCAGCATGAAAGGATGAAGGATGATCTTCTGTGGGCAAGAAACAAATGGCTCATAGCCCACGGGGAAAATGCAGCACTTTTGGCGCGTGGCGCAAGGGCTGGAATTTATGGAACAAACCTGAAAATTTACGCTATAGGTTAACTTTTATAAAAATCCAACTCAATTTTCCCAGCATAGTATTCAAAGGAAAAGCGAGATTGTCACGCTTTGCTCGCAATGACATTCAAATAGGTTTTTGTCATTCCGAGGAGCCTTGGCGACGTGGGAATCTGTGTATTGAGAAAGTTGTGAATCTATTATATAACGCAAATGAAATTATACTACATAAAATTCATTATAAGTATTGCAATATTATTTCATATAGCTTAAAATAATATCAGGGACTTTAAAACCTATTGAGAAACGAGGAATATAAATGGAATTAAAGGCATTTATGGTTAATATGGTTCAAAGCGAGCTTGAAGACGCAGTAGGTATGGAGAATGTAAGCATCAGTGAGGCAGAAAAGCTTACATATGGAGTGGATTATTTCTGGATAGCCCGTATGTGGGCAGATAAGGGCAGACGTCCGCCGGAACCGGATTTCATTGTAAGGCCTAAAAACGCGAAAGAAATATCCAGGATTTTAAAGATTGCCAACTATTACAAAATACCGGTTCACACCTGGGGCGGCGGCAGTGGCTCACAAGGCAGTGCTTTGCCCATGGCAGGGGGTATCATATTGGATACCAAGCTTATGAACAGGCTTCTTGATATCAATGAAGAGTCCCGCACTATTACATGTGAAACGGGAATGATATTCCAAACCCTTGAGTGGCATGCCAATGAGCGCGGCTATTCGGTCATGCATATCCCAAGCTGCCTCACCTGTGGTACTGTGGGCGGAGCGCTGGCGCACCGCGGCATCGGCATCATGTCGACAAAGTATGGAAAGATTGACGACCAATGTCTCAGCCTTGAAGTAGTGCTGCCCAATGGTGACATCATTGAATCGCTGCCTGTGCCCAAGCATGCGGCAGGCCCCGACCTTAATCAGATTTTTATCGGCTCCGAGGGTACACTGGGAGTTATCACCAGGGCGACGTTCAAGCTGTTTGAACAGCCTGAATGCCGGAAATTCTGTTCCTTCCTGTTTAAAGATATTGGCACCGGACTTGCCGCCTGCCGCGACATCGTTCAGAAGATCAAGCCGTCAATACTGCGTCTGTTCGATGAGGCTGAAACGGTTTCCATTATAAAAAAGATCATCGGTTTTGAGAAAGCCGGTGCATTTATGAACCTTGCCATTGAAGGTATGGCAGAAATAGTGGACATTGAGGAACGCATCATAATGGATATCTGTGCAAGATACGGCGCAGAGGATATGGGCTCGGAATATGGCGAGAAATGGTATAAAAACCGTATAACCTTCTTCTATCCCGGACATATCATGAACAACCCTCAGATGTTTGGCACTATGGATACCGTTGCTACCTTTGACAAAGTTGAGAAGATTTATTGGGCTATGAAGAATGCGGTGGAGCAGTTCGAAGGTGTTCGCTTTATTGCGCACTGCTCACACTGGTATGACTGGGGAACCATGATATATGACCGCTTTATTATGGATAAGCCGCCGGAAGATCCGGAGGAAGCCATAAGACTTCACAACCGCATCTGGAATGCAGGTGTGCGGGCAGCAATGGAAAACGGGGGCGTGATAAACGATCATCATGGAATCGGCCTGAAGCTGTCCCGGTTGATGAAAGAACAGTATGGCCCAGCCATGCAGGTATTTGAAGGACTTAAAAAGTCGTTGGATCCCAATGGTATTATGAATCCATACAAGTTGGGTCTGTAAAGGAGATTTGGATATGTTTTCTGAAAAAACAAAAAATATTGCTGATGCCTGCCGCTTCTGCTGGATGTGCAGACATATATGCCCTGTAGGTCTTGTAAGCGGCAAAGAGGGTAATACGCCCCGCGGCAGAGCACTGCTCCTGTCTCTGGACACAAGAGATATCAAGCTTACACCTGATGCATATGAATTGATGTTCCAGTGTGCGCTGTGCAACGCCTGCTCCAACGACTGCGCTACAGGCTACGACCCCACTGTATTTACCAGAGAGGCACGTACTGAGGCTATAGTTAATGAACAGGTGCCTGGTGTTGTTAAACCGGTGTTGTACCGGGCAATGGCAGGTAACATTACAGGCAAGGCAGTAAACGTGGAAATTGCAAAAGCTGCCAGGAACCTGGATGAAAAGTCCGATGTATTACTATATTTGGGCAGCAGCGCCATGAGAGAAGGTGCTGAAAGTGCATTGGCGCTTATTCGTATACTGGATAAGGCCGGGGTGAAGTATACAGTACTTGATGACGAGCCGGATAGTGGAGCTCATCTTTTTGATCTTATGGGTCATGTAGAGGAAGTGCACAATCTAGCCAGGGCATGCATCAATCGCATCTCGGAAGCGGGGGCAAAGACCATAGTGGCTATAGATCCTACGTACGCACGATTTTTCAAACATCAATGCGGTGAATGGGATTTGATGGGAGATATAAAAGTCGTCACTGCTACCGCCTTTGCTGCAGACTTGATTGCACAAGGCAGGCTGACAGTCGGCAAGCTTGATGTCACATCAGCCACATATCACGATCCATGCCGCCTCGCCCGTGATCTTGACGAGACGCAGCCTGCCCGTGATATAATTGCTGCTATGGGAATAGAGTTAAAGGAGATGTTCCTCAACCGCAAACTTACAAAGTGCTGCGGGGGAGCAGTATTGCGCGAAAGCTACGGCAAGCTCGCTGCTGATATGGCAAAGGCCCGTTGGGCGGAAGCGGACAGCACAGGTGCCAAGCTGATGATAACCGCTTGTCCTGCATGTGCGGAAAACGCATCTGCACATGTGCCTGGGAATATGGATACAGCAGACCTGTTTGTGCTGCTGGATAGAGCGTGCAGATAACCGGGTACATATTAGTGCAGAGACAGTAAATTGTGGTGACTGCGTTGAAAAAAGGGGGTGGTTCCGGTGAAGTATTTGCTCGGTGTGGATTTCGGTGGAGGTTCCTCCAAGGCCACGCTAATATCTGAATATGGTGAAAAGATTTGCTCTGCGATATGTGAGTATCCAATGCATTTTCCGCATGTAGGCTGGGCCGAGCAAAATCCGGAAGAAATATACCGGTCATTGATAACCAATGTTCACACAATCCTTGAAAAATCGGGCATATTACCCGGTGATATCACTGCGGTTTCATTGGATGCCGGAACACATATTGCAGTGCTGTTGGATGAGTATGATAATATTATCCGCAATGCCATCTATTGGTCGGATTCGCGAAGTGCGAAGCAAGCCAGGGAGCTTGCTCCGTATAACGATAAAATCATGGGGCTTAGCTGCAATGTACCCAGTCCTGTATGGACGCTGCCGCAGCTTATCTGGGTACGGGAAAATGCTCCGGAGGATTTTAAACGCATACGGCGCATATTGTTTTTGAAGGATTATATAAGGTATAGACTGACAGAAGCCTTCGTTACCGACTCAATAGAAGCCATGGGCGCTATGCTCATGGATGTCGGGAAAGGGCAATGGAGTGAATGGCTATGCTCGCTTTGCGGTATAACCACAGATATGCTGCCGGATATTGTACCACCGGACTCAATTGTTGGTTTCGTAAGTGAAGAAGCTGCCAGGGAAACCGGACTTTCGCCTGAAACGCTGGTGGCAGCAGGAGCTACGGATACCGTTATGGAAGTGTATGCCTCAGGTGCCGTCAAACCTGGTCAGGCCACTCTCAAACTTGCTACAGCAGGGCGTATTTGTGGAATAACAGATAAGGTATACACCAGTTCGCTGCTTGTAAGCTACAGGCACATTATTCCAGGATTGTGGTATCCCGGAACCGCCACAAAAACCTGTGCAGTATCCTTGCGCTGGTACAGAGATGTACTGGGTATGAAGGAGATGTCGGACGCAAAAGCGCTTGGCGTGGATGTTTACAAGCTTATCGATGAAGCGGCGGCAGCGGTACCGGCAGGTGCGGATGGGCTGTTGTTCCATCCATATTTACAGGGTGAAATTACGCCGTATCTTGACACTGATCTACGTGCCAGCTTTACAGGAGCATCCTCATTTCATACCAAGGGACATTTTAATCGTGCTGTTATGGAGGGTGTCGCCTACTCGCTGCGCGATAGCATGGATGCACTTAAAGGTATAGGCATAGAGATTACCGATACAGTGCGCATTATCGGAGGCGGAGCCAAAAGTACATTATGGAGGCAGATCGTAGCAGATATATTAGACATACCCATGATAAGCGTGCTGACAGATGATTCCTCTATAGGCTCCGCTATGCTTGCCGGCGTGTCCAGTGGTGTGTTCAAGTCCTTTGAGCACAGCGTGGAGGTTTGCACCAAAATGGGAGCCATGGTTTATCCAAACAGGGAAAATCGTGCTGCCTATGACAGAGGCTTTAAGTTTTACAAGCGCATACATGATGCGCTGGCACCAATATATAAGGATATGGCAAAATAGAATACAAGGAGGAAGTATTATGAATTATAAGAAGAGCTATGTTTCGCAAAAAGGCTGCACTATGCTGTGCAAAGCCGGCGAATGCTCGCTGGGGATGCTGGAGTTTGGGATAATAGAGCTCAAGTCAGGCGACAGTGTGGATTTTTCAACCCAAGATAAGGAGGTTGCATTTATCATTCTGGGTGGCAAATGTAATGTAAAATTTGACAATGTGAAATGGGAAAATGTGGGCGGACGCCGTACGGTGTTTGAAGGCAAGGCTCACAGCTTTTATATGCCGCGCAACAAACAGCTTTCCATATCCACATCCTGGAGCGTTAAAATTGCAGTATGTGCTGCTCATATTGATGAAGACACCGAACCGGCCTGTTATGGTCCGGAGCAAGTCAATACATCCATTCTGGGCGTCAAACCCTGGGAACGGGATACCCATTTTGTTATCGATGGCCGCAGTAATGCCAGGCGCCTTACCATAGGTGAGGCTTTTGTCACACCAGGCAACTGGGCAGGTTTCCCGCCGCACAAGCATGATGTTGACAAGATGCCTTCAGAAGGGGTATTGGAGGAGATTTATTATTTCCTGTTCCAGCCTGAACAGGGCTTTGCCATACAGCGGCTGTATACCAGGGACGGTCAGATAGATGAATGTTATGTGGTGAAACAGGATGAACTGGTAGAATTCCCCAGGGGTTATCATACAACTGTTGGAGCGCCCGGATACAATACCTATTTCCTATGGGCCATGGCAGGTGAGCATCAGGGATTCTTCCGCTCAAACGATCCTGACCATGATTGGGTTGCTGCTGTTGAGAATTTTGTTAAAAAGAATAAGCAAGCATAGTGTTATTGTAAAAATACCCCTGATTATTTGAGCAATAACCAAATAAATGATTACACGAATTCCTTGTACTCATTTTATATCAATCGCAATACTTGCCCCAATTAGATTTTCACTGGACGCATAAACACGCAAGGTGCCAGGTGTTTTTCCAATCTGTACTGCAACACTGATAAGGCCTGCCCGCATTTTTCTGTCAGGGTGTGTTACCGGGATATGATCGCTTATATCAGATCCTGTTCCTACTATTTTACCGGCTGAATTTGTATCAAACTTTACAAATGGAGCCGCATCAGGGACAAATCTTCCCTTGTTATCAACGCAATAGCAGGTGACAAGTGCAATGTCCTGACCATTTGCATTCAAGTGCGGATTATCAATTCTAAGCATTAGCTTCAC
>Ga0366774_1082_pt2 | contig 9958 bp, 6 predicted proteins | sample BONcelHN113001D9_FD_207068 | JGI IMG/M metagenome (GOLD analysis project Ga0366774, IMG submission 207068) | Enriched cells from coal bed in the Powder River Basin, Montana, United States - BONCAT cells N11 rep2 HSBNCT.N11.300.1.D9 ...
CCGTTCCATACAGGTTTTTTAAGCGGCGCGTAGGGTACGCATACATGCGTACCGCCTCCAAGGCTTTGCGCGGAACGGATATATCCGTTCCCTACGATTTTCCGTTTATTACAGGGGTATGCGCACATGTATACCGTTCCATACAGGTTTTTTAAGCGCCGTGTAGGATACGCATATATGCGTACCGCCTCCAAGGCTTTGCGCGGAACGGATATATCCGTTCCCTACGATTTCCCGTTTATTACAGGGGTATGCGCACATGTATACCGTTCCATACAGGTTTTTTAAGCGCCGTGTTGGGTACGCATACATGCGTACCGCCTCTATGGCTTTGCGCGGAACGGATATATCCGTTCCCTACGATTATTCCGTATTACTGGGTATGCTCAAATATATACCGTTCCCTCATACAAATAACGCAGTAGTTGGGCTATTTTAACAGCCGCCTTACTTCTCGTAGACGGTGCGCTTCAGCACCCCAATATACGGCAGATTGCGGTACATTTCCGCATAGTCGATGCCGTAGCCGATGATGAACTCGTCCGGCACGGTAAAGCCGATATAGTCGGGCGTAAAATCCACTTTGCGCCGCGCGGGTTTATCGAGCAGGCAGCAGGTCTTGAGCGAAGCGGGTTTTCTCGCGGAAAGCGTCTCGGACAGGTATTTTAATGTCAGCCCGGTATCTACGATATCCTCCACGATCAGCACGTCCCGGCCTTTGATGTCCTCGTTCAGATCGTAGTAGATGCGCACAGCGCCGGAGGACTCCGAGCCCTGGCCGTAGGAGGATACCGCCATGAAATTCATATGCAGCGGCAGCGGTATGAGCCGCGCGAGGTCCGCGTAAAACACGGCCGCGCCGCGCAATATCCCCACCATTAAAAGCTCTTTTCCGGTATAGTCGGCCGCGATCTGTTTTCCAAGCTCGGCAAGCCGCACCTTTATGGCCGGCGCATCTATCAGTACCTTTTCGATATCGTTTCCTATTTCGTAATCCATACCTACACTTCCTTACGCATAAATTTCCTTTTTCAGCACGCCCACGACGTTCAAATTCCTGTATTTCTCGTTGTAGTCAAGCCCGTAGCCCACCACGAATTCGTCTTCTATCACAAATCCCGTATAATCCGGTGTATAGTCCGTCTTGCGCCTGGCCGGCTTGTCTAAGAGGCAGCAGGTCTTTACGGAATTCGGTTTGCGCAGCATGAGGCTGTTTAAAAGGTATTTGATGGTCCCCCCGCTGTCTATGATGTCCTCCACGATGAGCACGTCCTTGCCGCGTATGTCCTCGTCCAGGTCGTACTGCAGCCGTATCGCGCCCGAGGATTCCGTGCCCGCATAGGAGGAGACCGCGATATAGGCCGTGACCACCTTCATGTCGATATTGCGCAGAAGGTCCGCGTAAAACATGATCGCGCCCCGGAGCACGCAGATCATCACAAGCTCCCCGCCCTTATAGTCGCGGTTGATTTGCCCCGCCAGCTCCTTTATCCTTTTTTGCAGCGCTTCCTCCGTAATGAATATCTTTGCCAGATCAGAAAGCATAGCCATACCCCTTTATGAAAGATTTTTATACGTTATTTTCAGCACTTTCCTTGTGTTTTCGTCTATTTTGGCATCGTCGGAGATGCCGTAGCCCGTCACCCAAAGTATATTCTTTCCGTCCGCAACGAGCGGTATGAAATCCCTTTTGCCCACCGGTATTTTTTTGTCGGAAAGATAGCTTTTCAGCTTTTTGCGCCCGATGAAGTTCAAGGGGTGTATCACATCGCCGTCGCAACGGAAACGCACGACCGCGTCCTTCGGGAATTTGTCGTAGTCGAAGTATTCCTCGTTGGGCGCTTTCCGCAGCATGTCCACCTCGTGCGGCCAGGCGGCTTCGCAGTGGAACTGAACGCCTCCGTGCATAAACACCGTGCTGTTTTCCATATTGAGCGGCACGATGCCGTTTCTCCGCACGTTGCCCTTCTTTTTTTCTATCACGATCTCCCCGTACTCCATGCGCACGCAGAGGTGGTTTTTTATGTCTATGGCCTTGCCCGTCCTGTTTTTTTCCGCGAGCTTTATGATATCCTCAATGTGCTTGAATTCGATATCCTTCAATATAAAATACTCGCTGATCAGGTACCGCAGTATGCGCCTTTTCACCGCCTTCGGCTGGGTATTGAACGCCTCTGCCGCGATCCGCACGCTCTGCCCCTCGACATGGGAGCAGGCCTTCGCCGCGGCTTCGGAGAGCTGCTGCAGCGCCGCCTCGTCCTCCCGCAGGATGTCTAAGAGGCTCATGAGAACGGAGGTAAACCCCGGGTTGATCTTTTTTATCGCGGGAAAGAGTATCTTCCTGACACGGTTGCGCGTGTACTTCGTGTCCTCGTTGGTGGAGTCTATTACGTAGGGGATGTTCTCCTCCCGCGCATAGTCCAGTATCTCGTCGCGGCTGACCTCCAGAAATGGCCGGATGATGTTCGGCTCGCGGAAGTATTCCATGGCCGTGAGGCCTTTTATGCCCGTCCCGCGGATCAGGTTGAAAAGCGCCGTCTCTGCCTGGTCGTCCATATGGTGCGCGATGGCCACGCGGTCAATGCCAAGCGCCTTGGTCATGGAGGCAAAGAATGCGTAACGCTCCTCGCGGGCCGCAGCCTCCACCGTCTCCTTTTTCTCCTTTACGCGGGCCGGGACGTCTGCGTGCATCACGAAGCAGGGCACGCCTAAAAAATCGCACTGGGCGCGGACGAACTCCGCATCGCGCCTCGATTCCCCGCCGCGTATGCCGTGCTCTAAGTGCAGGCAGTAGAGCGTAAAGCCGAACTCTGTGGAAAGCCTTTTTAAAACATGCAAAAGCACCATGGAGTCCACGCCGCCCGAAACGGCCGCGGCCACAAAGCTCCCGTGCGCGATCAGCTTTTTTTGCAGTATAAGACTTTTTACCTTTTTATACATTCAAATCCCGATTTAATATCAATATCATATGAAATTAGCTATTGCCATTTTATACTTATTTTTTCCTATTATCAAGAAAAAACATGGGCGGGAGAGTTACACTCATTTGCATCCATATAATTTTTATTGTACAATTTTTACCGGAGATTGAAAATGTAGGGGAGGGGTTCCCATCCCCTCCCGCAATAAAAAGATTGTTTGCGGCTGTTTTTACCCGCCGGTATCCTGGTGAAACATGAAAAATGATTTTCGTAAACGCAAATCGATACGCCTGAAGGATTTTGACAATTCACTGAATGGCAGTTATGAAGACAAAAGAGTTGATCTAGTAAAGTTATATCCCAAAGTATATAAACAGCCGGTTAAAGTAGAAAAAACGCTTCTTCAAGACATCATGGTTTATAATAAAACTTCAAAAGATTATGATTATTTCATAACGCGGGACGGTAACTTTTGGATATTTGATGTAAATAAAGAACTTATAATTAATAACAAAGACGATAATCTGTTTTGTAATTGTTCTGACAAAAATATAGATTACATCGATATTTACTGTGATGAAAACTCTTTTTTGTCTTTAAGCCATCCTAAATACCCTACGAAAATTATGGATGATAGTAGATTTCATATTAAGATTATAAAAAATCCATACATTGACAAGTACAATGTATCCTTTCATTCGGATATTAAAGATACTTTACCTTATTATGGGCATAATATTCATTATTTTAAAGCAGATTATCCGATATCTATATAATATATGATAATGGAACACATTATTATTATGATGTCAGGACAAATGTCTCTAAGACAAGTGACATGATTAAAGACAAAAACCCAATGGCTATATTCACAAACATTAATGATTTCTATGATGTAAGAAAATTAGATTATCAAGAAATGGCAACAGATAACGATCAATAGAAATGATATTAATATATGCTGTTAGGAACGGGTCTGCCCATACGTTTTTCAATAGAACAATAGTCTCTCAATACAATAGTATATTAATAACTTATCCAGAGCCCCGATGTTATAGCATTTACGCTTTAAAAAAAGGCGGCGCGAAGACCGCCTTTGTGATGTTATAACATTCGTATGACTGCTCATTTATGCTTTACTATCCATTTACTTTATAGCATACCAGTTTTTGCGTTTCGATATCCGACTTTAAGAGGAGCTTTCCGCCGGTGTCGAATACCTTTACGGTATCCGCGAATTTCGATCCGGAGGGAACGAGGCGCTCCAAAATGTTCTTTGCCTCGTTCAGGTATTCCTCGCGCAGCTTCACATCCTTTTCGCCCATAAAAAGCGCCATGTAGAATATGTCCGCCTCCACGAGGTCCTGGAAGAAATGCGAGCCGAAGGAAAGATCGGGCGCCATCCCCTTTTCCGGGCAGGAGATCTCGCACATAACAGCGAAATTGCCGACCTCCGAGAAGGAAACGGGAAGCCCCAGGGAAGGCGTGCTGGTGCCGATGCGGCCCGGGCTGATGAGCATGGCCGTCTCTCCCCTGCCGTCCCCGATCTGCCGGTTGATTTCGCCTATGAGCCGGGCCACGGCGTATTTTTGCGCTTCCGGAAGCTTGGAATAGCCCATCGGGTCTATATAGACCACGCGGGATACGCTAAAGCTCGCATTGCCGCCCATAAAGCGGCCTTTGGAGGAAATAAAAACGTCTTCGTCCGGTATATTTTCCGGCATCTCCACCTTGGCCGTCTCGCCTTTCGTCTGGAGGGGCCGGCATTGCAGGAGATTGATGGTGATCTCGTTTCTCTGGTTCAAATTCACCGTGAATTCCACGTCCACCGGGTAACGGTATACGCCTTCTATCGTCGAAAGCAGCTTCTTCATGGCCGGTACGAACCCGAGGTCGAAGAAAAGCTTTTCGAATGTCAGGTTCCAGGCCTGCTGGTTTTTTATGCCGAGCTCCCGGATGCGCCGGTTGGTCTCATGGTCGGGGCGCCCTACGATGCCCATGTCCACGCCCGTATCCATGGCAGCGATGTTGTTTAAGGGCATGCAGACAAACGAATTGTTCCCGAGGTCGAGTGCGTCCACGTAGTGCTGGCTGTAGCGCTTTTGATCCTCCGCAGATTCGAACGGCTGCAGCATGGGGTCGCTGAGCGAACAGACGCGCGGGTAATCGCCCTCCGTGCGGTTGACGGAGCGGGTGCCGAGGCCGAAAACGATCCTGACCATGCCCGCCCCCGGGTGGATATCCTTGTTCCATACGTAGCTGTTATAGGAGAACCCTACGCCGCCAATTAGCGGGAAAAAGTATTTGTTTCGGTTGTCTCCGGATACGCGCATCACCAGCGCGGCCATCTGTTCGTCGCTCTTGTCGAGCCCGCGCTTTTTCCTATATACTAGCGCATCCTCGCTCATGGCGCTGGCGTATACCTGCCGCAGAGCGTTTTCGAATTCCTCGTAGCGCGCTGCCGGGGAGCCCTGGTTCACGCAGAACAGGCTGTCGTATTTGCCCGCGAAGGCGCTGCCGAAGCTGTCCTCCAGAAGGCTCGAGGAGCGCACGATGACGGGCGACTGGCCGAAGTACTCCAGCATCTGCATGAACTGTTCGCGTATATCGTGGGGGAATTTTCCTTTCAGCATATCCTCCTGCAGGTCACGGGCGAGCGCAAAGTAGTTTTCGTCCTTGCGCTGCAGCATGCGCTTTTGCCAGGAGCCGTTTTGCACGATATAGGTGTAGAAAACGTCCGAGCCGATGTAAAAGGAATCGTGCGGTTCGAGCGCCGTCCGCCAGTAATCCGGGTCTTTCTTTTCCAGTATCTTTCGCGCGAGCAGCATGCCCACGGCCTTGCCGCCGATGAAGCCGGAGCCGATGAGCCGCCTTTTGATGTCCAGTATATCCCGCAGGGAAAAATACTCCTGCGCAATGGCGAGCATCTTTTCATCCTTGCTGATGATGAGCCGGCAGAGCTTTAAGAGCATCTCGCTTTCTTCTTTTTCGGAATGTTCGCTTAGAAGGAGCCTCTCCGCCTCGAGAAACAGCCTGTCCCAGTAGTCTATGCTGCGCTCCGCCTTGGAAATGCCCATTCCCGGCAGGTGCGAGAAAAGCGCCGCCGCCTCCGTGCTGCTGGTGATGGGCTCGATAGAACCGTCCTTTACGCTGTGCGGCAAAAACATGGTGGAGGAATACCGGTTCCAAACCTTGAGCGGATGGATGTAGATCTTCCCCTCTATGTCGTAAACGTCGAGCAAAAGCTGCGTGGTCTCCCGTATGCGGGCGATGGTCTCAAACGAGTGCGCATTCCGGAGAAGCGCGAAGTACGCGATGGTGTCCAGCTCGAAAAGATACGGGCAGGTCACTTTGAAGAAATTTCCCACCATGAGGTCGGTCGCCCATTCCTGCAGCAGATGGGAAAGGCTGTCGAAGACGTAGTGTACGCTTTTGCCCTCCCGCTCTATGATGCGATGCACCTGCGTCGTGAACGTCTCGAACCCCTTGGTGGGGTTTAAGCGGTAGATCTTCATATTGCCTTCCGGTTTTACGATCTCCGGATGGTCGGCAAAACGCAGGTAGACGATCCGTTTGCCCGCCCCCGCGCTCTCGTGCACAAAGGCCTTGGCAAAGGAGATGTAATCTGAGAGCTCATCCACCTGCCATACGACATTGTCCCCGCTTCGAAGCCCGGTGATGACCGTATCCAGCATGGGGTTGCCGGTGCTTTCTTTTCCGTATGCCGTCATTTTTCTTCTCCAATAAATAGTTTTAAGGAAACACTGATTAATATACCATCATGTCATTCTTGAGGGAGCGCAGCGACTGAAGAATCTTTGTAATAAGGCCATTCTTTAAGATTCTTCGCTTCGCTCAGAATGACGAAAAGACAGTTTATCAGTGCTTCCTTAAGTATTCAAGGCAGCACGATGATCGTAATGCCGAGGTTAGACCTGTTGAGGTCGCTGTCCCGCCGAAGATCCGGGTATTTGCCCAAAAGCTCGCGCGTGGCCGCATCGAATATGCCGAAGTCCTCGCCTTTTATGGTCGCAAGTCCATGCATGCCCTGCAGCATTTTCCGAAGCTCCGTACGAAGCGCCCCGCCCTTGCCGGAGGAGCCGTAGCCGTGGATGAGCTTTATGACCTTTACGCCGGAACGGCGGGCCATGGCAAGCTGCCCTGTAAGAAGCTGCTTTGCGCCCTCCACGCGGGGCTTTCCGCTTTCTATGTTCAAAACCGTGTAGTAATTCATCTGTTCACCATTCCATGACCTTTTTGCCCACATATGTCATTCTGAACGAAGTGAAGAATCTTTGCATACCATAAAGTTCTTCGTTGTTTTCGCCCCTCATAAATGACACAAAAGAGAATTTTTCATTATTTCAGATGAATAATCGCAAATCGTATTATTCATTTCCTGTCTTGATTATAACACAACGGCAAAAGCCCCGCCACATCCCGTTTGCGGGGTTTTGCCGTGCATCAAGGGTTTTTGGCTGCTTTAAAAACAGCGCTTCTCCCCCTTTCCGGTCATGCCATATATGAACCCCAAATAAACCGGATACAAACCTTTGTGTATCCGCAAAAAAACTGTATAAAAGCCCGTCAAACCATAAAATCATTTTGTATAAACAATTGCAGCCGTCGTGGCCGGAGCAGGGAGGCACGGTACGGATATATCCGTACCCTACAACTATCTCACAAGCTGTCTATAAAGGCCTAAAGGCAAGGCATCTTGAGCATTGTGACGGAGACGTAGTTCGCCTACGATTATATGCTTGTACACCTTTGTCCCTCGTCTTTATCAAACATCCAAGGTATAGTTACTGCGTGGCACCAGTAAAGATCGCCCGCGCAAACGGAGAAATAACGCAGTATTGCGCCTATTACATACTTATAGGCTGTCTACAAAGGCCTCAGATACAAGGCAGTTTGAGCATTATGACGCAAGCGTAGTTCGTTTACGCTGAGGAATAAGCACAGAACTAACGCAGTAGATGAGCCTTTTAGACAGCCGTTAAGCGGTGATTTTGGTTACCATTACCGACATATCATCCTTTTGTGTACCACCGCTCAACGAAAGCGCGGCTTTTAAAATATTGTCCGCTGCCTCCTGCGCGTTTTTGCCTTCGCCCGCTGCCTGCAGCACCCATTCCCCGTCCGCAAGATCCGGCGGCTCGAGGTCTCCTATCCCGTCCGTAAACATGACGATAAGGTCGTCCGCCTTTAATTTCTTTCGTACCGAAACGGGCGACACGTCGTCCAATATGCCCATGGGAAGCGCTCCCGCGTGTATCGTATACACCTCTTTTCCGCGTATAACATACGTCCTCTCCGCGCCTATCTTTGTAAAATCCGCATACCCCTCTACGAGGTCCAGCATGCAGAGGTCTACGGTGGAGAACATCTCCTCCGGGCTTTTTAAAACCATCAGGCGGTTGATGGTATCGAATATCGTCGTATCATCGAAACCGGCCAGATAGAAATTCTCTATGAGCGAAACCGCCGCCTCGCTCTCGCGCCGGGCCTTCTCGCCGCTGCCCATGCCGTCGCAGAGCATCAAGAGATACCGCCCGTCTTTTAATCCTGTATACGCATGGCTGTCGCCGCATATGCCCTTTTTCGCGGACTGTGCGACTCCGGTCAGCACGCCGTATTTTTTCGCTTCCTCGAATGTCAGCTCGCAGTGTTTATGGCTGCCGAAAAGGCAGATGTCGTTCACTTTGCGCATACTCCTGCCGCACCCTTCCGAAACAGCCTTTTCTATTTCCTGCCTGCAGGCGCGCATCCCTCCGCAGCCCTCCACTTTTATACGGGCGGTTATCGCGCCGCCCCGCTGCTCCACGCAGACCTCCCGCGGGTGCATCCCGGCCTCGTCCAGCTTGTGGAGCACTTCTTTTTCGGCTTCGTCGACGAACGCCATGCCGACGTCCATCTCCTGCCCCAGCGCCTCCACGATGCGGGAGACGCCCTTTAGCTGCTCACCCGTAACGTAGCGGCTCTCCTCCACACGCTTTTTCCATTTCAGGTTGACGGAATACGCGTCGAAAACGATCTCGCAGTTTTTGACGAGCGTATCTATTTCCATGCACTTCGTCTTGAATGCGTCGGGAATGTTGCCTTTGGCCAGCTTACCCTCCTTTTCGTAGGAGAGGTAGAGCTTTTCCATCATGCGGTAGGTGTTTACGAAATCCCGGTCCCAGCAGTTCTCCCGGAAAACGCAGTGCTCGCAGGTCTTTTCCGCCACCAGGGCCAGCACGCCGGAGATATCCCGTATCCCTTTGACCTTCTCCTCCGCCGCGGCCGTAAACATATCCCCCGTCTTTTTGAAAACCTGCGCCACTTCTTTGAGCCTGCCGACAGTCGCCTGCTTGAAGCGCGTAAAATGCAGCTCCTGCTCGTACGTGCGCAGTATGTTGATGTCTATGAAGCGCCCAAGCTTCTTGTAGACCTTGTCCGGAATGCTCATGAAAAATATCGAGGCGGCCACGCTGTCGAGGAGCGGTATAATGACGGTGTTGGAGCCGTTTATGAGGAATGTGACCACCGCGTTCGTCAGTATAAAGCCCGCTACCGTTCCCGGTTTTTTGCCGCGCCTGAGTATGCCGCCTATCACCGCGCATACGCCCAGGTTTCCTATGAAAAGCGGGTTTGCGCCGCCGCCTATCGCCGCAGCCGCGCCAAGGCAGATGGCAGCGCCGGCCCCCAGCCCCGCGCCGCCAAGGTAGGAAAATGCCATTGCGAAGAATACGGCCAGCACATTTGCTATATAAACGCCCTCAATGTTTAATTTGCCCATACCGAGCACGCATATGATGGCGGCGAATGCAAGCCCCAATACCTCTTCTTCCGTTAAAACGCTGCGCCGGTTCCGCTTTAAAAAGACGCCCAAAACGGCCTCGAAAACGTAGACCATGAGCACCATGAAAGCGAGCTCCAGCACAGAAATGAGAAGCGTGAAAACAACCTTCTCCTTTAAAAGCGCTGCCATTGCTGCGTAGGAAAAGCAAAGGGACGCAACGGCCATCCACTTTTTCTCTTTTTTCAATACCCTC
>Ga0366774_1151_pt1 | contig 9740 bp, 10 predicted proteins | sample BONcelHN113001D9_FD_207068 | JGI IMG/M metagenome (GOLD analysis project Ga0366774, IMG submission 207068) | Enriched cells from coal bed in the Powder River Basin, Montana, United States - BONCAT cells N11 rep2 HSBNCT.N11.300.1.D9 ...
CTGGAGTTTTTCTCCCTTATCGAAAAAATGGGGCTGCACGCTCCCGCTCCGCAGCAGACTGCAGCCATGGCGGAGCAGGTACAGATGGCAGAAAATGCGGATGCGGGCGATTTGCTGAAAGTCCTGCAAAAAACAGGCCGCGCCGATTTTGTGGCGGAATACACGGAGGGCGCAATAAGGCTTTACCTCAATGACGGCACCCATGTTCATGTCATTGATGATTTTGATTTGATCAAGGCAATTTGCACTGATGAAAAAATCAAAAAGAATACCCACGACATCAAACCGTTTTGCGCCGCGCTTGACGCGCATGGCGCAAAGCTGAACCATGCGGGCTTTGATACTTTGCTCGCCGGGTACCTGCTTAACCCCTCCGCATCGGGTTACGAACCTGACCGTCTGGCGCAGGAGTATGGCGTTGCCCTCTTTTATCTCAATCGTTGTTATATTTTCATAAATATGGTCAATATCATGGAATTTTTGAATCAGTTCGCCTGCACCCTTTACCCCGATGCCTGCAACGCCGGGAATATTGTCGGAGGTATCGCCCTGAATCGCTTTGATATCAATCAGCTGTTTCGGCTCTACTCCGTATTCCTCTTTAATTTTTGCTTCGTCATACAGGGTGACCTGCGGCTGACCAAACTTGGTCGCGGCAAGCCGAACGCTGACGCGGGAGTCAACCAGCTGAAGACTGTCACGGTCACCGGTGGCGATGATACATTCTTCGCCGGTATCACTGCATTTTTTTGCAAAAGTACCAAGAATATCGTCGGCCTCATAGCCCTCGCACTCCACCAGCTGATACCCAAGCAATTGAAGCAGCTCCTTCAAATTGGGCAGCTGTTGAGCCAGTTCCTCCGGCATACCTTTGCGCTGGGCTTTGTACCCCGCGTATTCCTTGTGGCGGAAAGTCGGTGCGCGCATATCGAACGCAATGGCAACCGCGTCGGGGTTTGTTTCATTTTTCAGCTTCTGCAGCATGGTTAAAAAACCATAAATGCCGTTGGTGAAAAGACCATCCTTTGTGGTTAAAAGGCGGATTCCGTAAAACGCCCGGTTCAAAATACTGTTTCCGTCGAGTACCAACAGCTTCATAATGTTCTCCTTATTTTCAAATAACAATTAACAGTGAGCGATTGCCGTAACCGGACTCCAAAAGCGAGGCGGCTTCGCAACGCCAGTGGAAGTTCGTCAGCCCAATATTATCCATTGTAATTATTCACCGTATACTGAATTATTATATCACTTTTCAAAGAAAAAAATAAGTGTTATAATTAAGTCTGATTCTACACTGAAAGGAATTCACCGTGAAAATAGGTAATTTAGAGATAGAAGGCCGCGCAGTACTCGCCCCAATGGCGGGCGTTGCCGACCGGGCATTCCGGGAAATCTGCACGCAGTTCGGCGCTTCCTATGTTGTCAGCGAAATGGTCAGTTCGAAAGGGCTGCAGTATCACGATAGAAAGACCGGCGCACTCATGGAGCTCAGTGATACGGAACGTCCGGCGGGCATCCAGCTTTTCGGCGACGACCCCGCTGTCATGGCGGAGGCCGCTAAAATGGCGATGGAGTACGCACCCGATGCAATTGACATTAACATGGGCTGCCCTGCGCCAAAGGTAAGCTGCAACGGTTCCGGTTCTGCGCTGATGAAAAATCCGCAGCGCTGCGGCGAAATTGTGGCGGCGGTCAAAGCCGCCGTTCCCGTTCATGTGACGGCGAAAATCCGCAAAGGCTGGGACAGCAGCACCGTGAACGCGGTGGAAGTAGCCAGAATCTGCGCAGACGCCGGAGCAGACGCCATTACAGTGCACGGGCGAACCCGTGAACAGATGTACACCCCGCCCGCGGACTGGGACATTATCCGGCAGGTCAAACAGGCCGTGGACGTTCCGGTCATCGGCAATGGGGATGTAACCTCCGCACAGTCGGCTGCGCTGCTGCTGGAGCAGACCGGGTGTGATTTTGTCATGGTTGGGCGCGCCGCGCTTGGTAACCCATGGATTTTCACCCAGATCAACGCATACCTGACCGACTCCTGCTGCATCCTGCCGCCACCCGGCATTCAGGAGCGAATGCTCGTTATGCTGAAGCACATCCGAAAGATGTGTGATTACAAAGGGGATTACCGCGCAATGAGCGAAGCGCGCAAGCACGTTGGCTGGTACCTGAAAGGCTTAAAAAACGCCGCGGAGTTCCGCCGCCGTGCCGGATACCTGGAAAGCTGGGAACAGCTGGAACAGCTGGTCAAAGAGATTATTGAACTGAATAACGAATGAACCGTGTACGCCGCCGGAAAACTTCCGGCGGCGCTTTTTACTAAAGTCAATTTTTGACTTCCATCTGCGCGGTTTGCCTGCGGATTAACTCTGCGAAAAGCGTGGTAAGCAGCAGCGCCGCCGCGACCACAAAAAATGAGAATCGTGTGCCGATCTGGTCATTCAGCATACCGATTGCCATGCTGCCCGTCATCGCGATGAAGGTTGCCCACATAGAAATGAAGCCAGTCGCGTAGGAAGTCGCCTCCCCGAAAACTTTGCGGATGGATGCGATTGCGGTCGGGTAGATAATGGAACAGGCAAAACCGGAAAGGCTGAAAAGCAAAAGCCCCTGCCTGCCCAGACAAACGCCGAAAAACATCATCACGGTCGCTGTGCCGCCGTACAGGATCATACTTTTGTACTTCCCTACTCTGTCCACAATAAAGCCGCCCACAAGACGGCCGACTGACTGACTCCCAAAAAACATGGCCACGTAAAAAGAGCGGCTGTTTGCGTCCATCTGAAAAGCTTCGCTCATATAATTTGCAAACCAGTTGCCGATGCCGTATTCCGCCAGTAAATAAAATCCGGCTATTGCGATATAAAAATAAAGCATCGGATTTTTGAACAGGTCTTTTTTGCTCCACATGCCCTTTTCCGCGTTTGGCACATAAGGAATTCGAATGATAAGCAGATAGATGAACAGCAGGCAGACTGCCGCAAGCATAACAGAATAAAAGTTCCTCCACGGAACATTGTGCGCCAGCAGAACACCGGAAATTTTTTGGATTGCTGTATTGCCGGCACCGTATGTAAAATTGATCATATTCATCAGTACGACCGTCGAACCGACGGTAAGCACCGGACCCAGTGTGTTTACCCCGATATTAAACATGGCCATTCCCACGTTCAGAAGGAACATACCGATAATCAGCATGATGAAATTTTTACAGTTGATCAGGATTAAAAGAGATGCGATTCCTCCGATGAACCCAACCGCAATAATTTTTTTGTAACCGTATTTTTCAATCAGCATTCCGCCGATATACTGAAATAACGCGTAAGCAAACAGCGCCGCGGTCAGTACGTATCCCACCGATGTATTGCTAACACCGAATTCCTGCTTGAAAGTCGGCACAAAAATTCCTTTAAAATTGTCGCCCATTGCGACAATCAGGTACATCAACAGCAGTAAAAGTATAATTGCCCCGTTTTTTCCTTTTGCTTTCGTTTCCATTCCATCACCCCAAAATAATTTCCGCTTTCCCCCCGCATGGAAAAAGGCAGAGATTGCTCCCTGCCCTGTGCTTTATCAAACGGCCGAAAGCCGTTAATGCGGCGCTTTTTTCATTCCGACCGCAAAGGCCTGAAATCCCATTTTGCTGTAAAACGGCACCAGTTTCTCCTCGCAGAACAGTTCAGTATAAATATTGTTCTGACTGCATTCCTCAAGAAGAATATGAACCATTTGAGTTCCGATTCCGTTGTTGCGGTAATCCGGATGAACGCCAAGTCCGCACAGAAACCCCGTTGCGACACCGTCCGAAACAACCCTTGCCGCTCCGACCAGCCGATCGCCGTCATAGGCATAAACACGCGCCCAGCTTTGCTCCTCCGTTTTCAGGAATTGTTCCGCCGTCTGGTTCAGCCGGTTCCAGCCAAGACCTTCAAAAAAATGTAAAAGACTTTCCCCTGAAGGGATTTTATCCGTATATTGAATCTTCACCCGGTATTCCACTCCCCGGAAATTTAATTATTTTACCATGTAAATAATGCCCAGCGTCCCCGGCCCGCAATGAACCGAAACAGAACATCCGCACACGTTCTGGTCAATTTCCTTGAAGTTCTGGCACTCTTTGATTTTAGCGGTGACAGCGGCCACTACCTTTTCACCCGCGTCATAGTTAATAACCATCAATCGGGACAAGTCCAGTTCTTCCGCATCTCTCAGCTTGTCTTCAACCATTTGGCAAAGCACCGTTTCCAGTTTGCCGCGGTATTTTTTTGTGACACCCATTTTACCGTTTTCCACTTCAATGCATGGCTTTAAATTCAGCAAATTCGCGCCCAGCGCCTGAACGCCGGTGCATCGGCCGCCCTTATACATATAAAGCAGTGTACTGATCATAAACGCAGTGCGCACTTTATCGGTCATACCAAGGATACGCTCCCTGATCTCGCAGCCGGAAAGTCCCTCGTCGCGCAGCTCCGCTGCCTTAACTGCAAGGATACCCATGCCGTTTGACACATTGCGTGAATCGATGGGATAGATATTATCAAACTTTTCAGCAGCCATTTTTGCAATATTCGGTGTGACGGTAAGTTCGGCGCTGATGCTGAAATGCACAACCTCAAAACCTTCCTGCGTCCACTTTTGATAAAAGTCCTCGTAATACGCCGGGGTAGGCGCAGATGTTGTGGGGAGCTTCCCTGTTTTTTTATAATATGCAAATAAATCCGGGGTATGAATATCAACGCCATCAAAAAACGACTCGTCGCCCAGATTGACATTCAGCGGAATGACTTCAATTTGGTACCTGTTCAGCAACTCCTGGTTGAGGTCGCATGTACTGTCTGCGACGATCTTAACTTTTCTTTCCATTCATGCCTCCTATTTTTCTTTGTAGAACAGAACAAGCGTGTTGGGGCCGGTGTGAACCGTCATGGAGCAGCCCGCGCGGGAAGTAAGAACTTCCTTGAATTTTCCGCTGTCCTGAACCATTTTTTTCAAACTGTTGAAAAGTTCCGTGTCCATTCCCGTAGTCGACAGGAATGCGCGCTCGCCGTCAATATTGGGCAGGTCAAGCACAAAACGAATATATTCCTTGCAGACCTGCTCATAATTTCCACGGAACTTTTTGCGCACGGAAAGTACGCCGCGAGTGTCCAGCAGAAGGCAGGGACGCAGCTTAAGAAGATTCGCGCCGAACATTTGCAGCATGGAGGCTCTGCCCCCGCGGTAGGCAAACTCCAGTGTATCCAAAAGCACATTGGTCTGTATTTTGGTTTTATCCGTTTCAATCCGGTTGTATATTTCTTTGGCGGGCACACCCTTGTCGCGCATTTCGGCGGCACGAAGCGCCAAAAGGCCTTCCGCCGAACTAAGGGTAAACGTGTCCACTACATAAACATTATTAAATTCTTCCGCTGCAATGCATGCATTCTGATAAGAAGAGGAAAACTTAGAATTCATAGCAATGTGAACAACGTCGTCCCCGTTATCCACATGCTTTTTAAATAAGGCAAAAAAATCAGCCGGAGGAGGCGCAGATGTCTTGGGCAGACAGCGTGTCTGCTCGTAGTTTTTAAAGACCTCGTCGGGACCGATTTCAAACACATCCCGGTATGAATTTTCGCCGATGCCGATGTATAATGGGACAATGTCTATGTGGTACTGTTTATATAAATCAGGAAATAAATCACATGCACTGTCGGAACTGATCGCAACTCCCATGGTCACACCCCCATGAACCGTCTTCATAGTTACCTCATTATAGCATTCACAACCAATTATTTCAACTTTCATTTGTCAAAATCGCATTTTTCAAATTTTACAGAATATTCACAGTTGTATTTGGAACATATTATATGATAATATAGATTGATAAACGCGTTTGAGAGGACATGTTAAGCTATGAATATAAGAGCCAAAAGACTAATCGTTATTTTAATTACCCTTGTGTTTACCGTCAGTGCTTTTACCATAACCGCATTTGCAACGGACAGTTCCATTACTCCCGGTGACCCGGCTTCGGAACCGACAGCGTCAATCAGCAGTACCGCTCCGGATTCAAACAGTTCGGAAAGTCCAAGCTCTGTTGATTCGACAGCCGGTTCAAGCAGCGAGGGAACCGGAAGTTCATCGCTTCCAAGCAGCTCACCCGCTGCATCCGGCAGCGTACCCGCTTCGAGCCACGCTTCAACTGCTTCCAGCAAATACACATCCTCCCAGCCAACACATTCTGTCGACACACAGGCCAGCCGTGTCGAGGCAATCGCTTCGCAGGCTGCACAGGCAGTGAGCGACCCGAATGTGCTTTCCTCACAGGATTGGGGCGAGCTGCTTTCCGGCAGCTCCGAAAGCGCAGTACAGGCCGGCGGAACCGCATCGGATCCTTCTGCCGCAAGCGGTGCTTCAGGCAACAGCGGCGGCGGTCTTTCATGGCTTCTGCTTCTCGGAATCGGACTTATCGTGCTTGCACTCGGCGGAATCGGATTTTTTGTATACGCCCAGTTCTTTTCCAACAAGAATGGCGGCCGCGGTTCAAATCACGGCCCTATGGATATCAGCAGCCGTTCCGGCAAGGATACCGGCCTGAAAGACGACAGTGAGCCGATGGAATTTGTCGATATCAGTTCCGACAGCGACGGAACCCAGCATCGTGACGAATATGTTCCCGAAAAGAAAGCATTTGAGGATATCCGTCCGGCGGGAACCGTGAACCGCACTCCGGCCGCAAAAGCGCCGGATGCGCCAAAAACGGAAGTAAAAAAACCGAAGGTCAGTGCAAAAGAAATTACGGCACCGATCCCACAGGAGAACCTGCCCCGGCAGACACCGCCCGTCCCTAAACGGGGTACCACATCGGGACCGAAATCGCAGGCGACTCCGGTGCAGGAAGGTAAAAATTTTGACTGGGAAAAGTTCTTTAACGATGACGATAAATAAAAATGAATGACAAAACGCGGAGCAGATGTACATCTGCTCCGCGTTTGCTGTCAGGCCGGTTATTTGATTACCGATTTTTCTCCGGTTGAAAATGTAATGGTCCTCCCGTCACAGCGTGCAAGAACCGTATCGTCAAGATCGGTGCGGTAAATGGTGACGCCCGCTTTTTTCAGCCGGTCAACCACATGCTTGTCCGGATGGCCGTAGTCGTTGTTCACGCCGCAGGAAATTACCGCGGTGCCGGGCTGAACCGCCTTCAGAAACGCGGCCGTTGTCGAAGTGGAACTTCCGTGATGCCCGCATTTTAAAACATCACTTTTTAAATTGTATCCTTTTGCGACCATCTCCTTTTCACTGTCCGCTTCCGCGTCACCCGCAAACAGGAAACTCTTTTCCCCGCAGGTCAGCTTGGTAACAATGGAATAACTGTTCAGGCCGCTGTATTGGTCAGAGTTGGGCGCGAACACCTCCAGCTTTGCCTCGCCGCTGTTCAGAATGGTCATGCCGCCACGCGCCGCTGTAATTGTTAGTTGCTTTTTATCGATTGCATTCAGCAGGTTTTCATAAACCTGTGTGGTCGGAACCTGTGCGTCCGGAATTTTCGGCATATAAATTTCGCCGATCGGGAATTCTTCCACTACCTGTGCCATCCCCCCAATGTGGTCTTCGTGCGGGTGAGTTGCGATCAGGTAATCAATGCGCTGCACACCCAGTGTGCGCAGCATGTCCCCCAGCTTTTTCTTTGTTTGCCCCGTGCCGGAGTCAATCAGGATATTTTCTCCCGTTTTCAGACGGATGAGTTCACAGTCCCCCTGCCCCACGTCAAGGAAGTAAACCAGCGTGTCGGCCGGTGCGGCCGACACGGATTGTGAATTGATGCTCTGTGCGGATTGTGCCGTTTGATTGGGCGACGCCCCGTTATGTAATGAGGAAACCAGCCCCGCGAATGCACAGATCAGTACCGCGGCTGCAACCGCCCACAGCGGATAGGTTTGCTTTTTTCTGCGTGCCAAGTGCGCCCTCCTTTTTCAGTAAACATATTGCTGACAAAAAAAGCCGCCCGTCCGGGCGGCTCGTCTGTTGTTGAATTATGCTTCCTCTTTGCCGTAAAGATTGAAACGGAACAGTTTCGTTTCATCTGCCTGATTTTCGCAAATGACAAACGCTTCTGCAATCTTGCCGCCTTCAATCAACTGTGTCAGCCCTACCAGTTGACAAAGTTTGCTTTTCAAATTCAGGTGGTCGCCCTCACGGGACACCAGATAAACATTCCCCTCGCACTCATCAAGCACCTTCAAAAACTCAGGTACGTTCACATCATGCAGCTGCAATGTAGATGACGCCATAATTATCCCCCTTTAACAATTGGAATCAAATGTAAATTATCTTCTGATTTCATTATAACATCCGAATACTGTTTGTCAATAAAGTGCTCCGTGTGAAAATTAACAAAGTTTACGCCCCGCTTTTTCCACATTCCGTTTTTCTGTGTAATTTGCCTTATTGCCGGCCTTATGCTATAATATTTGATATTTTATTTTGATAGGGGATCTTAACATGGAAGTAACGCCGGCGGCCGGTATTGTTTTGGGCGGAATCGAAGATTTGCCGCGAATTTATGAAGATATGGAGCAGCAATTCCCACCCAACGAATTGTACCGATATCAAATATTTATTCAGCTGCTGAATAACAGCAAATATAAAATTCTGCTCTTTCAGCGCAGTACGGACGGGGAACTTCTTGGGTATGCGCTGGTTTATACGATGGAAAACTGCAATATTCTTTGGATTGATTACCTTGCCGTATTAAAAAAATATCAATCACAGGGCCTTGGAAAATCACTGTTCAAGGCGCTTTGGCAAAAATACTGCGGCCCGTTCGACGGTTTGCTTTTCTCGGTGGAATACGTTTCCCAATCAGACCCCGTTCTTGCCGAACAGCAGAAAAACCGCATTAAATTTTACGAGCAGCTCGGCGCTCACCGGCTCAAAGCCGGGTTCCTACAGCCCTGCGACGAAGGCGGCTTTCACATGTACCTCTATTTTAAACACCGCTGCGGTTTTATTACCCTAAGCCGCGCGGCACAGATTCAGGCGATTACGCAGATGTATGATTACTGTTTTTTTTACCTGAAAGAACGCAAAAAACTTTTGCCAAGTTATAAAAATACGATTACGGACGAACAGTTTACTGGCTGACAATTTGTCCGTCCTGAATTTTCAGCGTGCGGCCCGCGGCTTTGGCAACTTTGTCGTCATGTGTAATTAAAATAATTGTTCTTCCTTCCGCATTCAAGTCGTTCAAGATATTCATCACCGATTCGCCGGATTTCGAGTCAAGGTTGCCGGTGGGTTCATCCGCAAGTATGATGGGCGGCTTTGCCGCAATTGCGCGGGCAATGGCTACCCTTTGCTGCTGACCTCCGCTCATTTGCGACGGCTTATGCCGAACCCTTGTGGAAAGGCCGACCTCCTCCAATGCGGCCTGTGCAAGGCGGTGGCGTTCCTCCCGCGGCATACCGCGGTAAAGCAGCGGCAGCTCCACATTTTCAAGCGCATCCAATCCGGGGATCAGGTTAAACCCCTGAAATACAAAACCGATTTCCCGGTTGCGGATATCCGTCAGCTTTTTTTCATTCAGTCCCGCAACGTCCTGACCGCTCAGGCAGTATTCCCCGCTTGTCGGGGTGTCAAGACAGCCTAAAATGTTCATCAATGTGGTTTTACCGGAACCGGACTGGCCGACAACAGCCACGAATTCGCCGGGGGTGATGGAAAACGAAACGCCGTCCAATGCGCGCACTTCG
>Ga0366774_1131_pt2 | contig 9621 bp, 9 predicted proteins | sample BONcelHN113001D9_FD_207068 | JGI IMG/M metagenome (GOLD analysis project Ga0366774, IMG submission 207068) | Enriched cells from coal bed in the Powder River Basin, Montana, United States - BONCAT cells N11 rep2 HSBNCT.N11.300.1.D9 ...
ATTAAAAAAGTCTACGATTTCCCTCAAATCGGTGAAAAGGATATTTATCTTCTTCATCATGAAGAGTTGGAGTCCCTTGCGCTTCCATAAACGGATCCGGGTCAAATTCTTCAATGTTATTTACACCGGGCTTTTTCCATTTGCCCGTCATCACCATCATTGCACCTATCATAGCGGGAACACCCGTTGTGTAGGAAATAGCCTGCGATCCGACTTCTTCGTAACACTTTTCATGTACACATACATTATATACATAATAAGTCTTGGGTTTGCCGTCCTTCATGCCCTGGAAAATACAGCCGATGTTTGTTTTACCCTTGGTTCTCGAGCCTAAGGAAGCAGGGTCCGGCAAAACAGCTTTTAAGAATTGAAGCGGCACAATCTGCTTGCCTTCATAATTAATTGGGTGAATGGAGGTCATGCCGACATTTTCGAGCACCTTCAGGTGAGTCAGATAATTCTGTGAAAAAGTCATCCAGAAGCGGATGCGCTTAATTCCTTTGATGTTCAGCGCAAGGGACTCCAACTCTTCATGATGAAGAAGATAAATATCCTTTTCACCGATTTGAGGGAAATCGTAGACTTTTTTAATTTCCAGCGGTTCGGTTTCAACCCACTTGCCGTCTTCAATGTAACTACCTTTTGCCGTGATTTCACGAATGTTGATTTCCGGGTTGAAATTGGTAGCGAACGGGTAGCCGTGGTCACCCGCGTTTGCGTCTAAAATATCGATATAGTTAATTTCGTCAAAATAGTGCTTTTGCGCGTATGCGGAGAAGACACCGGTTACGCCGGGGTCAAACCCACTGCCCAAAAGCGCAGTGATGCCAGCTTCCTTGAACTTTTCACGGTAGGCCCACTGCCATTTGTACTCGAACTTGGCTGTGTCAACCGGTTCATAATTCGCGGTGTCCACATAGTCCACGCCCGTTGCCAGACAAGCGTCCATAATTGTTAAATCCTGATAAGGGAGCGCCACATTGATTACGATATCCGGCTGAAACTTCTGAATCAGGGTAATCAGTTCATCCGTATTGTCGGCGTCAACCTGAGCGGTTTGTATTTTTGTGCGGCCGCCGTCCAACTTTGCCTTGAGAGCATCACATTTTGAAAGAGTACGGCTTGCAATGCAAATTTCCTCAAAAACGTCTGAGTTCTGGCAGCATTTATGAATTACGACGCTCGCAACGCCGCCTGCGCCGATAATTAAAGCTTTTCCCATAATGAATACCTCCTGATTATAGTTTTATAATGCGATTATACAGAAAATGGTTCATTTAATCAAGAAAAAATATTATATGTCATTTTTTGGGGTGCTTCCCATACCGATATCTTAATTTTAACCCAATCTACTCTCATTCTTTGCCCGCAGGAAAAAATTATACCTTTCTTATTTGTGTTTTTAAGGCGTGCGGTACAGCTGCGTAAAAACTGAATTCAAATTAGAAATTCAGTGCCGAAGCAAATAAACGGAAAGCCGCAGAATAACATCAATAGGAAGTTCGTAGGGGTTCATGTTCGGGAGGTATCCCGCGGGGACTTCGACTTCTTTAGCAGTTGCCGCAGATTCCGCCAGTATGGTTTTGCCACCCTTCATCAGTGTGAAGGTCGCGCCGGCTACAGATGTAGCTGTGTCGCCGGAAACATGTTGATGGGCAATCAGTTTACCGGTTGCTATCGGAGCGGCCGTTTTGGTTTCATTTTTGGCTTGGCCCGCAATTTATCTGTCAGTTTTGGGAGCTGTATGTCATCTGTGGCGCTTGGCAAACATGTCGGAATAATGTTGTGTGATTTTCTCTATAATGGTAAAATAAGATTAGAGGATTGATTTTGTGGGAATGCAGAATATTTATAAAGGGTGTTGCAGATGAATTATGATGACCTGATTAATACGGCAACGGATGTCGGTTATATGCTGCTGGCAAACGGCGCTGAAATTTACCGTGTGGAGGAATCCATGCAGCGTATTTTTCACGCTTATGCGGTGGATAACGGCGAAATTTTTGCTATTCCAACCTGTATTTATGTTACGATCAGCACTGGGGAGGGCCGCCCCATCACAAAGATTAAGCGGTTGTATTCGCGCTGCACCAATCTTGATAAGGTGGACCGGGTCAATGACCTTTGCCGCCGTATTTGCCGGGAGGTTCCGGATTTTAAAACCATCAAGCAGGAGCTTCAGTGCATTGAAGGCCGCCCCAACTACGGCTTTTTGGAGCAGGTGCTCGCGTTTTCGCTGGTGGCGTTTTCTTTTACTCTGTTTTACGGCGGTAATTTTGCCGACGCCGTTTGTGCCATATTCTGCGGGGCGGCGATAAAAGTGGTCAGCTTCCAGATGAACCGCTTTCACGCCAACTCGTTTTTTACCAATATCCTTGCCAGCGGAGCGTCGGCATTTATTGCGCTGATTGCGGTGCATTACAACTTCGGGCTGAACGCCGATAAAATTATCATCGGCGCCCTGATGAATTTGGTGCCCGGTATTGCAATCACCAGTTTTATGCGCGACCTGATTGCCGGCGACCTGATTGCGGGGTTGATTCGCTTAACGGAAAGCCTGCTGGTTGCTACGGCAATCGCCATTGGTTCGGGCGTTGCGCTGACGGTAACGCGCGCCATTTGGGGGGTGTAACTCGTGACTTATTTTTTGCCTTGTCTTTACGCATTCGCGGCGTGTGCCGCATTTTCTATCGCATTTAATATGAGGGGAAAGATGCTGGTGTTTGCGTCCCTCGGCGGCGCGCTCGGCTGGCTCGTTTACCTGCTGTGGAACCCTCTTCAAAACGATATTCTTCAGTTTTTCCTTGGTACGGTTGCGCTGTCCGTTTATTCCGAAGTTATGGCAAGGGTTCACAAAACGCCGGTGACCGGCTATCTTTTGGTGGCGCTGCTGCCCATGGTGCCCGGCGGCGGAATTTATTATACAATGGAGTACTGCATTATCGGCAACACGGATATGTTCCTCGAAACCGGTCTGCACACCCTCGGTATTGCAGGTGCGCTTGCCATGGGCGTTTTGCTGGTTTCTTCTTTCGTCCGTCTTTGGCATATGATTGTTACAACCAAGGGGAAAACATAACGAAAGAGCAGGCTGTGTTCAAGCAGCCTGCTCTTTCGTTATTACCTGAAATCAGTTTTTCAGCGTATAGGAATCGTAATCAAATTGTGCTTTTAATTTGAATCCGCTTGTGATATAAAGGTGATAAGCAGCGGCGTTTTTACTGTTTACTTCAATCGTGATCTCTCCGCTTTCATGATGAATTAATTCGTCAAGCAGCAAATTCAGCATTTCACGGCCATAGCCCTTACCTTGGAATTCCGGCGAAATTACAACACCAAAGATGGAGATATCCCCGCCTTCCAAATTTGCATTACAGATGCCAATCATTTTATCGCCTAAAAATGCACAGTATTGGTGAATGTCGGGTGACGCTATCGATTTTGTGGTAATTGACAGTGCCTCCTCGTAATCGTCTTCAAATACGCTGGAGGTTAAAGAAGCTATTTCAGGAATATCTTTTTGCACAGCCGGTACCAACTGAATTCTGCTTTCACATCTTTGAAAAGAGCTGCTGTCATAAATCAGTAAATATTCCGTAAAATCGTATTCGCTGTGATAGTGCTCTAAAATAGATTTGGCATCGTCGCTCTGCGGTTCATGTACGAACAAAATTTTATTCAGGCCGTGTTTTTTTAGTTCTGCGGCTGCTTTTTGAAACAGAAGGTGAAAATAACCCCTTCGCCTGTATTCCGGCAGCGTGTATGCGGAAATTTCGGAAACATCCCTTGTGGGGATAAACATGGAAAGAAAGCTTACCAGCGTATTACCGTCATACAATAAGTAGAATGAGTCTATTTCTGCGCTGAAATTGATTTCATTTGAAAGGAATACGGTTCCTTTCAAACCATCTTTCTGTTGGCAGGCAAGCTCCAAGTTTCGAATCTGCTCCACCTGTTCGCGGCTGAGTTGATTAAGCTGTAAATAATTCATGGGCAACCTCTTTTCAGTTTAAGTTAATCGATGCTTTGAAGTTAGTATAACATCATTATACCGCATATTATATAAAAATAAATAACACTTTGACAGAATCCCCCATAATCACAGCCTTGCAATGCAGCCGGTTAGTATTCCCTATTGGGATGGATTGTGCTATAATTAAACGGATATTAAATTAAAGGGTTAAATCGAATCTTTTGTGCGGCACTCTGAAAACCGGTTAAATTGATTATGGGTAATCTGAAAGCTTCGGGCACCTGTTTGTTTCTGCTGCAAAAGATATTTGCACGTATGGAACACATGCAGTTTGCGCCAAAATATTCATCGCATTTCCTTTTCGGAAATGCCCTTATACAGGAGCGAATAAGCATTATGATAATTCTCGGAATTGACCCCGGATACGCCATTATCGGTTATGGGGTAATCCGTTCGCAGGGCGGGCGGTATCAGCCGCTTGAGCATGGCGCGATTGTCACACGGGCTGAAGAGGATTTCAACCGCCGGCTCGAAATTATTTATGATTCACTGACGAAGGTGATTGAGCAGTGGAGGCCGGACGCAGTTTCCATTGAAAAGCTGTTTTTCCAAAACAACCAGAAGACGGCGATTGGTGTGGCGGAGGCCAGAGGCGTCATTCTTCTGGCGGCGCAGAAGGCAAAGCTGGACATCTTCGAATACACGCCCCTTCAGGTGAAAATGGCGGTCACCGGTTACGGTCAGGCTCACAAGCCGCAGGTAATGGAAATGACGCGGCGTCTGCTCTGTTTAAAGGAAGTGCCAAAGCCGGACGATACTGCGGACGCGCTTGCAATGGCTATTTGCCACGGGCAGGCGGCAGGCTCTGTTTTGCGCCGTTCTATGCTTCGCACGGCGCAGGGAGTGGGGAAGTAATCAAATTAACGCACAGGAGCGGTGAAAATGTTTTATAGTGTAAAAGGAAATTTAATTCATACGGAACCGGGATTTGCAGTCGTGGAATGCGGCGGTGTCGGGTTTAAATGTTTAACAACACTCAGCACACAGCGTGCATTGCCAAAGTTGGGCGAACAGGTTACTCTTTATACCTACCTGAATGTCCGCGAGGACGCGCTCGATCTGTTCGGTTTTGTGACCATGAGCGAGCTGAACTGCTTTAAGATGCTGACAGGGGTCAGCGGTGTCGGCCCAAAGGTCGGACTGGCCATCCTGTCAGAGCTTGCGCCGGAGCAGGTTGCCATGGCGATTGCGACCGGTGACAGCAAAACGCTTACCCGGGCAAGCGGCGTGGGCGCAAAGCTTGCGCAGCGCATTACGCTGGAACTGAAGGATAAAGTAAAGGGAATGCAGACGAGCGGGGGGGATTTTACGCCCGCCGGTATTGTTTCGGCTTCCTCCAACGCCGGGGCCGCAGTCAGCGCACTTGCGGTGTTAGGATATTCTCCGTCGGACGCTGCCGCACTGGTTGCCCGCTTTGACTCTTCCCTTCCGGTGGAGGAACTCATCCGCCAGTCGCTTAAGGCAATGGGCGGTGGCATGAAATAATTAGCGATGAACAGTGAACAATTAACAATGAACAATTTTGACCGTTACCTATGGCGGATGGAACGTCAATGAAAAACTTACGGGCTGTTCATAGCACGTGAATCGATGGGGATATCGGGGGAATCCAAGGGGGATTTTATGGAACCCTCCCGATGGGATTCAAAATCCCCCTTGGGCGTACTTTGCTGACTTTCGAACGCGAACGAAAGTCAGTGCCAGTTCGGCATGAGGACAAACGAAACTTAGTATAAATTAGAAAATCAGAAAATTTTATGAAAACTTTCCGATTTGTTCATGAATATAAAGTAAAATTTGATTTGCACGGCCGTTGCTTGCGGCAGCAAAAATGTAGGTGAATTAAAAATATGGACTCTGAAAATGAATATGATTTTGAAAACCGCATGGTTGCGCCGGAGTATGTGCCGGAGGACGCCGAGGTGGAAAACCCGCTTCGCCCGAAAGTGCTTACGGAATATATCGGACAGGAAAAGGTAAAAGAAAACCTTTCTGTATTTATTGAGGCGGCTAAGCAGCGCAAAGAGTCGCTTGACCATGTGCTTCTTTACGGGCCCCCCGGACTTGGCAAAACTACGCTGGCCGGTATTATCGCAAACGAGTTGAATGTAAATTTCCGCATTACCTCCGGCCCCGCGATTGAAAAGCCGGGTGATTTGGCGGCGCTTCTTACCAACTTGAATACGGGCGACGTGCTGTTTATCGATGAAGTGCACCGCCTGTCGCGCAGTGTGGAGGAAATCCTGTATCCCGCAATGGAGGACTTTGCGCTTGATATCATTACCGGAAAAGGGCAGATGGCCGCTTCTTACCATCTTCCGCTGCCAAAGTTCACACTGGTGGGCGCCACCACACGTGCGGGGCAGCTCAGCGCGCCGCTGCGTGACCGTTTTGGCGTGGTGTTACGTCTGGAAATGTACTCGCCGCTGGAGCTTTCCAGAATTGTAACCCGCAGTGCGAAAATCCTTGACATTCCGATTGAAGCGGACGGTGCGCTGGAAATCGCTTCCCGTTCGCGCGGAACGCCGCGTATCGCCAACCGTCTGCTAAAGCGGGTGCGCGACTTCGCACAGATTATGAGCGGCGGCGTCATCACGTATGAGTCGGCGAAAATCGGATTGGATCGGTTGGAAATCGACGAAATCGGATTGGACGCGAGCGACCGCCGTATGCTTTCCACACTGATTCAGTTTTACAACGGCGGGCCGGTGGGGCTGGAAACGCTTGCCGCCGCAATCGGGGAAGAAGCAATCACCCTTGAGGATGTTTACGAGCCGTATTTGATGCAAATCGGATTTTTAAGCCGCACCCCGCGCGGGCGCTGCGTAACACGCGCCGCTTACCTGCATTTGGGTTTAACCCCACCTGCTCCGGCTGAAAATCCGCAGCAGAAGCTGTTTTAAGGAAGTCAATATGGAATTTGATGAAGCGAAACTGGAAATTTATGTTCCGCCGGATTATGTTGTACCGCTTCGCGACGCGCTGAGCGCTGTGGGTGCGGGGCACATCGGCGCGTACGACCACTGTGTTTCCGTTACACAGGTCAGCGGCTACTGGCGGCCGCTCGAAAACGCCCATCCATTCAACGGAATAGACGGCAAACTCTGTGAGGGCAGCGAATGTAAAATTGAAGTTCGCTGCAAACGGGAACTCATTGCCGAGGCGGTCAAAGTAATAAAAAAATCCATCCTTATGAGGAACCGGTAATCAATATCGTACCTTTGGCAAATCATATATACGGAGTGTAGCAAGTGCGAAGGAATATTCTTCCCGCTTACCGATTATCCTTATTATTGCAGTAAAATACTGATAAGATGATACAAAGGAAATACTGGAAAATCTTTATTTGATTTATTAGTGGTTTCTAAAATAAAAATAGGAGTTGTTTCTTTTTATGGGCAGATTATTTGGAACCGATGGCGTCAGAGGCGTGGCAAACAGCGAATTAACATGCGAAATGGCAATGAATATCGGCCGTGCGGCCGCAATGGTGCTTACGGACGGAAATCACCGCCATCCTAAAATTTTAATCGGAAAAGATACCCGTATTTCATCCGACATGCTTGAAAACGCGATCACCGCCGGACTTTGCTCCGTCGGAGCAAACGTAGTTCAGTTAGGCGTTGTGCCGACCCCTGCGGTTGCATTCCTTGTTGGTAAATATAAAGCGGATGCCGGCGTCATGCTGACTGCCAGCCATAATCCGTGTGAATTCAACGGTATTAAAATTTTCAGCGGCGACGGATACAAACTGCCGGATGCTCTGGAAGAGCAGATTGAAGCCATTGTGCTTGACCATGCCGAAAAGCCCGCCTGCCCGATTGCCGGCGACGTGGGCAGCGTTTCCTTTGCGCAGAATACCGTGCGTGACTACATCGACCATATTAAGAGCAGCGTTGCTTTTGCGCTTGACGGAATGAGAGTCGGCATTGACTGCGCCAACGGTTCAGCCTGCCGCACAGCGGAAAAACTGTTTACCGAGCTGGGTGCGACCTGCCTTATGCTTTCGGACAATCCGAACGGCGTTAATGTAAATGATAACTGCGGTTCCACTCATATGGAAAATTTGATGTCATTTGTAAAAGAGAATAATTTGGATGCCGGTATTGCTTTTGACGGCGACGCCGACCGCTGCCTTGCAGTTGATGAAAAAGGCCAGCTGGTTGACGGGGACTTTTTGATGGCAATTTGCGCGGCGGACCTGAAAAGCCGCGGCAAGCTTGCGAAAAACTCCGCTGTGGGCACAATCATGACAAACATGGGATTTAACCGCTTCTGTGATGAAAACGGAATCAAATTTGCCGCAACAAAGGTCGGCGACCGTTATGTACTGGAGGAAATGCTCCAGGAGGGCTACAATTTTGGCGGCGAGCAAAGCGGCCATATCATTTTCCGCGACTTTGCAACAACCGGTGACGGCGAATTGACGGCCGCACAGCTTTTGAGCATTGTGCACCGCCGGAATGCGAAGCTTTCCAGCCTCGCCACACTGATGACCCGTTACCCGCAGGTTATGGTAAACGTGCAGGTCGGCCCGGAGGGCAAACTTCGTTTCTACACCGATGCCGAGGTCAAAGACGCAATTGAAAAGGCAAAGGAAAAACTCGGCGGCAACGGCCGCATTGTGGTGCGCCCATCCGGCACGGAGCCGCTGCTCCGCGTGATGATTGAGGGCGAAGACCCTGAGTACATCAGCGTGCTTGCAAATTCCGTCGCAGATGTAATGCGTGAAAGACTCGCATAAATACAGATAAATTGTTGAGGTAAGATTTTGAGAGCTGCAAACTGGAAGGATTATGAATTAATCGATACATCGGGCGGGGAAAGACTGGAACGGTGGGGGAATATCCTCCTCATTCGTCCCGACCCGCAGATTATATGGGACACGCCCAAAACCAATCCGCTGTGGAATCAGGCACATGCCCGCTACCAACGCGCGCAAACAGGCGGGGGAAGCTGGCAGGAACTGAAAAAAGTGCCGCCCATGTGGAAAATCGAATACAGCGGGCTGACATTCCAGCTGAAAACCATGGGCTTTAAGCACACGGGTATTTTCCCGGAACAGGCCGTGAACTGGGATTTCGCTATGGAGAAAATCCATTCGGCGAATCGTCCGGTGAAAGTGCTGAACCTGTTTGGCTACACCGGCGCGGCCACGCTGGCATGCCTAAAAGCCGGAGCGGAGGTTTGCCATGTGGACGCTTCCAAAGGTATGGTTGCATGGGCAAGGGAAAACGCCGCCGCGTCCGGCCTCAGTGACCGCCCGGCACGCTGGCTGGTGGATGACTGCGTGAAATTTGTGCAGCGCGAACAGCGCCGCGGCAATACGTACGACGGCATTATTATGGACCCTCCCTCCTACGGGCGCGGCCCCAACGGTGAGGTTTGGAAGCTGGAGGAACAGCTGTATCCGCTTGTGGAACTGTGTGTTCCGGTGCTTTCCGAAAATCCGCTGTTTTTTATATTAAACTCCTACACAACCGGTCTTTCTCCGGCGGTTATGGAATATCTTTTGGGTGTGCTGATTCAGAAAAAATTCGGCGGCCGGGTTTCTTCCGACGAAATCGGATTGCCGGTTACCGAAAGCG
>Ga0366774_1154_pt1 | contig 9614 bp, 10 predicted proteins | sample BONcelHN113001D9_FD_207068 | JGI IMG/M metagenome (GOLD analysis project Ga0366774, IMG submission 207068) | Enriched cells from coal bed in the Powder River Basin, Montana, United States - BONCAT cells N11 rep2 HSBNCT.N11.300.1.D9 ...
GTTGGTGTTTGCCCCGGCAGGAGCGCTTGTGATGCAGATCATCCATATTGTGAAGGAATGGCCCGAAATGGCCTCGCAATGGGGCGCAATACGCGTTGCAGCCGTCTTTGCAGCCGGGCTTTTGGTGCTGCCCGCCTGCGTACTTACAAGCTTTATAGGGGACCGTGAGAACTTAAGTAATGCCGCCGCCTATCTGGAACAGAACGCATACGCGGTTGAAAAGCCGGTCGATCTTTACCGCCTCAAACGTACGCTGAAGCATGTGAACGAGGCGTTTGAACCCGAAGACGAACTTCTGGGGTTTGGCATAAGCCGGAATACGCCCCTGATCTCCGACATTTATGCGCAGATGGTGCTGGATAAAAAAGTGATTTCACAGGAGAATATCCGGGAATTAAATACCCTGTTCTTCAGAGAGACGGATGATTACTCCGATATATGGGATTTTGGGGACGGCTTTTCAGACGGGTATAACGACGGGCTTACTCTATTTGATAATGAGATCAGCAGCGTAAGCTTGGCGGATGTTCGATGCGAGACGCAATACGACGCAAAGGCCGGAGCCACCCGCACATGGGTGAATCTTACGCTTGAAGGTTCCTCTTCGGATGGGAACCAGGAATACGTAACCACATTCACGCTGCCGGAGGGGGCTTATATCAGCAACTATTACCTGGATGTAGCCGGAACGCGGAAATACGGAATACTCGCGGATGAGCGCGCGGCGCTTTTGGTTTACAGGGATATCGTGGGGTCGAGCCAGGACCCGGGCGTACTGCATTATATAAATGACCGGAAAGCAGAGCTTCGTGTATTTCCGTTTTCCGCATATGAAAAACGCTATACCGGCTTCGAAATACTCCACAACCAGAATACGGCTATTTCTATAGACGGCCGGAATATCGAACTGAAAGCCGCGTCGGCGCCGGAAGAAGTCAAACTAAACGGTGCGGCGCTTATTACACCGGCCTGCAAGGCGAGGCTGCCGGAAGCGCAGAAAAGGAATGCAAATTACTGCTTTATCGTGGACTGCTCCTATGGAAGCGACGTGGATTACGAAGTCTCGCGTGTGGAAGCATACGCAGATAAAAACGGAATAACATCCGGAAAGGTGATTTTCGCCTCGTACAATGCAAGAGAATATGCCCTTGCCGATATCCAAAAAGCCGGAACAGAGGCGCAATGCGGCTTCAATCTGGGGTTGGCGGTGAAAAAAATACTGATGGAGAACGGAGAGGAAAGCGTCCCCGTCATACTGTTTGTGTCGGAAAACGCACCGGCGGCTATTTTCCCGAAACATGTATCGCAGCTTGCGAAAAAGTTCCCTGAAAGCGGTTGTTATTACGCATTGAATCCAGATATGAGCTTAACGCCCTACCGGTTCATATCAAACGAAAAGCAAAGCCCGGTAAACGCGCCAATTATCGGCAAGGCCCTCGATTACAACGGCCATCCCGTAAAGGACGATAATGAGAGCGAGATCGTGATAACGGGGACGCTGCCGGAACAATTCTCCGCTTCGGGAAGCCAATATGCGGACGCGCTGCTTTTGGATGTGCTGCTTAAGAATGACCCGTCCATGGATAAGAACACCTCGCTCAGGATGCTGCGCGCCTCTTTTGAGACGGGCATATTGACGCAGCAGACGGCTTTTACCGTTGTAGAGACTGAAATACAGGAAAGTGAGCTGCTGCAGGCGCAAAAAGAATTTCTGACGGAGGACAAAAAACTGGCGATGGAGACCCTGGATGAGCCACAGTTGGTTATTTGCATACCTCTTGCGCTATTGATATTCGGTATGGCTGCAATCATAAAACGCAGGAAGGCAAGACTAGACGGAAAAGGATGAACAGGAGGAATGCATAATTAGAAAATTTTTCAGTACACTTGCATTGGTTTTCGTTTTGGCCTTGGTGGCAGTTTCACTATGGTTCTGGATATTTGCTGTTTCTTGGGATATGTCAGGCGGCATTGATAGCGAATTTGTTGACGTTTTAGATGCATCTGAAACCTTTGTCCTATTGAACCAATACGGCCGGATCGACCTTGTAAGGTTATCTCCCAGAGTTAACGGGCAACCGTATTCGGTGGAAAAGACACTGATAGAGGACATTATCCTTTGTTATAACGGTGAACAGAACGAAATAGACGGTAAAGGATTTATGATCACCAGAGACGCCGCGCATTGGGTACTGGATATTAAAAACGGGAGTGTATGTACGGATGCCTCGGGAGACTATTCACAGGTCTTTGAGAACGGGGATAACTTTCGCGATATATACTGACGCCGCGTTACGAAGAACTGAAAAATCCGCCCAAATACCCTGTCTATTGCGGAACAGAGGGGGGTATAGCGTACAAAGTGATCTACAACCCCTATATCGGCAGGTATGACTTCGAAACCGAAGCCTTACCGGATGATAAGGGTATCAGGTATTACAAAATAAAATCCTACGTTATTTATCAGATTTACAGCAACGGAAAGGAATCCTTCTATGATATAAAAGAGGAGTTTGGACGGAGCGATCAGGAAATACCCGATGAATACAGAAAGGAATTCCAGGATATGCGTACATTCCATGATGTAACAAAACTTAAATACACTCCCCGAAATGTTTTGGATGGTTTTTAACGGCAATACCGGCGGCTTGAATATCGCGCTGAAGATATAAATTCTGTATTTAAGGAGGGATTTAACTTTAAGACCGTTCGACCTTTTATAAACGCGAATTCAAGCTGTCCAAGTATAAACGACAAAGGCTTTGTAAAAAAGCTTATGACCTATCGCTTTTTGCATGTAGGTAATCGCCCCGACTGTGCTGCACGGCAGGCGGGGCTTTTTATGAAGAGCATGAAGATTCTTCGCTATGCTAGAGAATGACATATGGATATGCTTGTCATTCTGAAGGGAGCAAAGCGTACTGAAGAATCTTTATTTTTTAAAACAGGCCGAAGGCTAGCAGATAGATTAAAATATTAATAATATTAATAATAATATTAAATTTATTAATAAAACTATTGACATAATTAATTATTTAGTATAAACTAGCAATATCAGGAGGGATTGAATAATGGATAAATACAAAGCGCCGGCCACATGCCCGGTTTGCGGAGGAGAATACGAGATATCGACGCTTTCGTGCAAACAGTGCAAAAGCGAATTGAACGGGCGTTTCGAGGGCTGCGAGTTCTGCTCCCTAAATGACGGCGAAAAGACATTTTTATCGGCCTTTATTAAGTGCAGGGGCAATATCAAGGAAGTGGAAAAAGAGCTCGGCATATCATACCCCACAGTGCGAAACAGGCTGGACGGCATCATCGCGCGGCTGGGCTTCGAGCCAAGGCCGGATACGTCTTCGATAAAGGAAGAACGCAAAAAAGTGATACAGCAGCTTGAAAACGGCGAAATCACCGCCGACGAAGCGGCTGAAGTTTTGAAAAATTTGAAATTTTAATAAGGAGAAAAAAAATGAACGAAGAAGCAATGAAAATCCTGAAGATGATCGAGGAAGGCAAGATCACGGCGGACGAGGGAAAAAAGCTCCTGGATGCGCTGACCGATGCGCCGGATGAAACCCCGAGGGCGGCAAAAAGCGCGGCCCCGGAGAAAAAAAACAGGATACTGCGCGTAATCGTGGATACGAAAGGACACGGCGAAGAAGACGCGAGAGTCCGCGTAAATGTGCCTCTCGATGTAGCGAGGAAGCTGGCCAAGTTCACGGCTGTAATCCCTAAGGACGCCAAACAGGAAATGCGCGACAGCGGCATCGATATCGACGCGATTGATATCGAAGGACTCCTCGAAATGTTCTTAAACGGTGAGATCGACGAAAACCTCGTGGATATCGAATCGGGGAATAACGGGAAAGGTGCCAGTGTAAAGATATATGTGGACTAAGAAAAGCCATTTTGTATATCTGTACTTCCACATACGGCGTTTCAGGCTCCCGCTCATCATGCCGCTGTATATTTTCTGGGAGCTGATCGATGCGGTGGAGGACATGATCCTTCTCTTCGGCCGGTTTAGCGGTATCGATCCGGCCGGCGTCATAGGGGCCATTGCGGAGACGGTGTATGCGCTCACAAGCCTCGGTCGCTTCGATCTTGTGGATGTGGAAGCCGGCCATGGCAAAGAAAAAGTTAAAATAAAGATATGTTTAAGGTGAGTTTAATGATTAAATTATTAATAAGATTTTTAATGTACTTTGCGATATTCGGCATTATGGCCCTGCTGGCCGCGGGGATTCAGGGGGACATCGGCGGCCTGATTCTTATAGCGCTCGTACTCGCTTTGGCGAATCTTCTTGTACGTCCGATTGTGACGGCCATCGCGCTGCCTTTTAACCTTATCACGTTCGGTATCGCGAGCATATTCGTAAACATGCTTACACTGCTCATAGCGGACGCGATCGTGGCTTCGGCCTCCGTAGCGGGATTTTGGTGGATGGCGCTCGTCTGCGTTCTCATCATGGCAGGGGATTGCATCATACGGTCTGCGTACCATGCAAAATACAAAAATGGGATATAGAAATGCCTGCGGGGAAATAAAAGAACTCCTTTCATAACGGAAAGAAGCTCTTTTTTTTATTTTTGGAGTTTCTTATTCAACGGTGTATAACCATTTTGTCAAGGCTTCCACAGCTTTATCCTCCGCCATGCCGGGCTCCAGCAAAGGATTGTAAAGCATTGCGATTAGCTGGTAATCCAGCTTGGAAAGCTCCTGGATTTCAGTCCATTCCGCTTGGAATATACTGTCCGTAAACCTCGGGCTGTCGTTTAAAAGGCCCAGGCCCTGTGTGAATTCCTCCAATATCAGATGGTTGCGCTGCAGCTGGTTGGTCACATCCGTGGCGATACCGACATGCACTTCATGAATTTTATAGCGATCATCCCAGTTGATGCAAAAAAATCCCCAATTGCCTTCCACATAACCGGGCACCACACGCGGTATTTTTTTCAACGGTACGAAACTCACGATATAATTGCCGCCGCTTTTTACGACAGCGATAGACGGGATACAGCCCATTGCGTTGAGCGCATCTATGTGATCCAATAGAAAATCATAGTCCTGCTTCGTATATCCGCCGCGGATTTCCACTTTGATGGGCTCTTCCCAGCGCTTTACGATACCGTTCGTGGAACCTCCGCCGTATTCGGAATACAACGCTATTTCACAAAAATAGGGGATGACTTCATCGTATTCTACCGGAACCGGCGTCGGTTTTGGCGCAGGCTCTGCGGTGCGCGTGGGTGAGGGTACGGGCCGCGGTGTTTTGGACGGCGCATATGACGGCGCAGCCGTATTCGTTCTCGAAGGCATGGCCGAAGCTTCGGCACCCGGAGGCATACGCGGGTCGTTTGCCGGATCCGGCGGGAACGCTTTGAATAATACCAGCACGCCGAGCACGGCGGCAATCATGATAACCCCGCAAAAAACCGCTATCAGAGCGGCATGGGAGCCGTTCTTCCGTTTGGGATATTTTTGCCGGGCGCAGGGCCGCGCAGCATAGGCCGGAATGCTTTGCGCTACTCCGGCGGACATCCTGCCGCCGCATTCCGTACAAAACAGGTTTTCATCGGGCATGGTCCGGCCGCATTTGGGACAAAGCATGGCTGTCACCTCTAAAATGCACTTCACTATATACTATTCGAATTTTATCCGCATGATTAGCGTATTTGTTTAGCCTTTTCTTAGGGTACTATGAAAGGGCAGGCGTCTATGGTAAAATAAAACAGGTTCCATACAGGCCAAAAGAGGTAAGAAATATTGTTAAAAGGCGTGCGCAAATACATAAACGGGATTTAAAAGGAAGAATACAATGGCAAACATACTGGTTGTGGAAGACGACACAAATTTAGGCTCCGGCATAGAGTATTCCCTGAAGAAAGAGGGCTTTTCCGTCTGCGTGGCCGGGAACGCGGCCGAAGCGGTAAATACGTTCGAACAGGACGCGTTCGACCTCGCCATACTCGATATAAAACTTCCGGACGGGGACGGATACTTGCTTTACGGCGAACTGAACCGCATACGGAAGATACCCGTCATATTCCTTTCGGCCTGCGATGAGGAGGTCAATATCGTAATGGGGCTCGATATGGGCGGCGATGACTACATTACAAAGCCCTTCCGGGTGGGCGAGCTGATATCGCGCATACGGGCGGTGCTCAGAAGAAACGGGGGAGAGTCCGGCGATGGCGTTTTGAACAGCGGCGGACTGAACATCAACACCTCTGAAAGCAAGGCCTATAAAAACGGGGATGCGCTGCAGCTTACCGCGCTCGAATACAGGATGCTCTTAAAGTTTATCCATAATCCGCAGAAAGTGCTCTCGAGGAACGCCCTTTTATCGTCCATATGGGATGCTGACGGAACGTTTGCAGACGATAACACGCTTTCCGTCTATATCAGGCGCCTGCGGGAAAAAATAGAGGACGACCCGAACGCGCCGAAGACGATCGAAACGGTGCGTGGCCTCGGCTACCGCTGGAACGCTTAAAATTACACCGTTGGCAAGGCTTTGGAAACAGAGGTGGGATCATGGAGATTTTCTTGAATAACGGGGAATTCAAGACCGCAGTGAAAAAACTGGGGCTTGTTTTTCTTTTCGGGCTTGCGCTCATTATTTTACTCTGCGTTGTTTTCCTGGGTGTGCTCAATACGGGCATAGCCCGCGGAAACGAAAGCATTGCAGGGGAGATTTTAAAAAACCACCCGGAACTGGAAGGGGAGATGGCAAAAGCCGTTACACAGGGCTATAGTGAAGAATCAGCTTTAGCCGGAGCAGCCATCCTGCAAAAATACGGTTATGGAGAAGGCATGCCCTTATACAGCCAGCCGCTGCTGCAAACGGGCTTTACGCCTGTTTTGCTGTGCGCTTTTGGCTTCATACTGGTTTTGTTCATCGTATGTTTTATTGTTTTGCGAACGGAATACGGAAAAATCTATAAAAAGCTTCAGGCTGTGACGCAATCGGCGGAAAAAGTGGTGGAGGGCGATATCGTAACCTTAAGCGAGGAAGGCGAAGGGGATTTCTACAAGCTCGGCCACAGCTTTAACCGCATGGCGGAGACGGTGAACGCTTCCATGCAGAGCGCAGCCGCGGAAAAACAGTTTTTGCGCAATGCTATAGCGGATATCTCCCACCAGATCAAAACGCCGTTGTCCTCCATACTCGTGTTCAACGAGCTCATGCTGTCCGACGAGGCGATGGATGAGGGCACGCGGGAGGATTTCCTTGCGAAAAGCCGTTCCCAGCTCATGCGCATACAATGGCTGGTGGAAAGCCTGCTGAAGATGGCTATGCTGGAGTCCGGAACGATAAACTTCCAAAAGAAAAAGGTAAATATCCGGGATGTACTGGAAAAATCGGTTTTGCCGGTACAGGCGCTGTCGCAGGTTAAAGGTGTCTCGATCAGAATTCTGGCAGGGAACGATGCGCATATGATCTGCGACGATAAATGGACGGTAGAAGCTTGCACCAACATCGTAAAAAACGCTGTGGAGCATTCGAAACCGGGTGGAGCCGTAGAGGTTTCCGCTGAATCGACCGGGCTTTTTACAAAGATACGCATCAAAGACAACGGCGGGGGTATAGCGGAAAAGGACCTGCCCCATATTTTTGAGCGGTTCTACAGAGGCGGCCAGACTCCGGGGGCCGAAAGCGTGGGCGTAGGGCTCTCGCTCTCCAAGCTCATTGTGGAAGGGCAGGGCGGATTGCTCTTTGCACGCAGCGAGCCCGGTAAAGGCAGCGTTTTCGAGATAGCGCTGCTGCACGGTTTAAAAACTGAATAATGCGCCTGTCTTACAAAACTGTAAGGTTGCAGTCACGATGCAGAAAGACAGACGGTATATAATAAAGCCTGTAGTACAAAAACAGGCTTATTATTGTGAAACAACAAGGTTCTGAGGAAGCAAAGCTTCCGAGGGGTTCTTATTTTCTAAAACGAGGTGCAAAAAATGGAGATTTTAAAAACGGAAGGCCTTAGCAAGGTATACGGCAGCGGCGAGGCCAGGGTGGACGCTTTAATAGATGTGAATCTTTCTATAGAAAAGGGGCAGTTTGTAGCTGTGGTGGGGCCCTCGGGTTCCGGCAAAAGCACGCTCTTACACCTTTTGGGCGGCGTGGACAATCCGACCTCCGGCAAGGTATATGTAGAAGGCGAAGAACTTTATGCAAAAGGGGAACGCGCGCTGGCGCTTTTCAGGCGGCGCAAGGCCGGATTCATATTCCAATACTACAATCTGATACCGGTTTTGACGGTGGAGGAGAATATCGCCCTGCCGCTCCTTATGGACAACAAAGCCGTGAGCAGGGGCTATATAGAAGGCCTCCTGGATGTATTGGGATTAAGCGACAGGAGAAACCACCTGCCCTCCGAGCTCTCCGGCGGGCAGCAGCAGCGCGTTTCCATCGGACGGGCGCTTGCGTACAGGCCTTCCATCATATTTGCCGACGAGCCGACGGGCAATCTCGACAGCAAAAACGGCAGGGAAGTCATAGACCTTTTAAAAGTCTGCATCAAAAAATACGATTCTACGCTCGTTATGATCACGCACGACTATAACATCGCCGTAGAGGCCGACAGGATCATAAAGATCGAAGACGGCCGGATCATCAGCTAAGGGGAAAATGTTATGCGGAATTTTTCATCCATCGCTCAAAAATACTTAAAAGTGCAGAAAAAACGCACGATACTTACCTGCATCGGCATCATACTCTCCGTCGCGCTGATCACCGGAACGGGCACGGTGCTGTTAAGCCTCTGGGACAAGATGCACCGTGACGCGGTAGAAGATACGGGAGACTATTACGCGAAATTTGCCGATATATCTGTAAACACCACGGATATCATTAAAAACCATGTAAATATAGACAAAACCGCCGTAACGCAGGACACCGGTTATGCGGTCGTTTCAAAAAACGATGCGGATACGATACCGCAGAATAAGTACTACAGCGTTAAGGCGTTCGACGAAGCCGCCTTTTCCATGCTTCCGTTCAAGCTGCTGGAAGGACGGCTGCCGCAGAACAGCGCTGAGATCGTACTTGAAAAGCGTTCCATAAACTATCTTGCCGCGCCTGTGGAAACCGGCGCTAAAATAACGCTGGAGATCGGCGACAGGGTAAGCGCGAACGGAAAAATGGGCGACTCAAAATTTGCGGAAGACGAGCGCTTCTTGAAAAGGGAGACGAAGGAATACACGGTCGTGGGCCTTGTAGAGCACCGCAATTCCATGAACAACAACCTCTTTTTCGCCGTCTCGGGTCTCGATGCGGGTCTTAACGGGAACCGTACGCTGTATGTCAAACTGGACGGTATGTTTGACATCCGCGCAAGGGTCTTTCAAATGGCTAAAGACGCGGGGATAGACGGCGCGGAAGATAAAAACCTGGTATTCAACGATACGGTTCTCCGCTACCTCGCGCAGAGCGGAAGCGACAACATGAACGACGGTATGGTCTCCATGGCCTTCTATATCGTGCTCATCATCATGGCCGCCACCATCGCCGTCATATACAACGCGTTCAACATCTCCGTGCTGGAGCGCATATCCCAGTTCGGCCTCTTCCGCTGCATAGGCGCAACGCCCGCACAGATAAAAGGCGTGGTGC
>Ga0366774_1157_pt1 | contig 9461 bp, 13 predicted proteins | sample BONcelHN113001D9_FD_207068 | JGI IMG/M metagenome (GOLD analysis project Ga0366774, IMG submission 207068) | Enriched cells from coal bed in the Powder River Basin, Montana, United States - BONCAT cells N11 rep2 HSBNCT.N11.300.1.D9 ...
CGCTGTCGTTTGGCTCGATCACAGGGTTCTGATTGATGTTCATGTAGTAGTAATCGGGGTTCATCAATAGAACCGTATTGTCCGGCATGTAGTAATCAACCACGATCGGGAATCCCAGAGGATTTGCAATAAGCCCATTGATCGGGCTTTGTGTGAACAAAGGCTGATTTGTGGTTGACTTGATTTTGTAGATGGCCGCTTCCATCGTTGCGTTCATTACCCAAACAGCATTTGAACGATACAATCCGAGCAGTGCCTTCGCGGCAACAAGGTCATCGTAGTCGAGTTTTCCAGTTTTTGCCCATGTTGCAGAGTTTTTATCATCCCAGGTAACACCCGTAAGAATACCAGTTGGCTGGTTTACGCCAGTACCGTTCAGGATTGCATTCTCGTTCGCAATAGCAAGCTGGTCACCGATTGCTTTGACAACGTATGTTTCAAACGCAGGGATAGCCATAAGCAGCAACTGTCCTTTGACCTTTGCAAATTTGGAAAGTGCATAGGCGCTAAGGGAAACCTGCGAAAGAGTATCGTCCTCGTCTTCTGCAGGCGCGGTGTCCGTCCATGCTGCAGCTGTCTGCGGATTTGCGACAGGGAGTACAACATTGCCAGGGATAAATGTTTTATTGATAATTCCAAACAGCGCGGAGGTCTGTGTCATGCGCTGGATGATCATATCGTAGGTGGTTGTAGGAACGGCTGCGCCGCCGGAGTTTGCCGCTGTGGTTAACGCTCTTGATTCGGTTTCGGTCAAATTCTTATGACCGGCAAGGCTCTTCAAATACCCTGTACGGTATTCAGGCAAGGCAAATAAAGCGGAGCGCATTTCTGCTTTTTCCTCTTCGGTGGTGGCAGGCATAGAAAGTACCGTGTCAATGCTGCGTGCTTCTCCGGCAGGCTGTGCACCAGTGCCAATACCGTAAGTTCCAAGAATACTTAACGCGCCCTGTGGTGCAGGAGATGCGCCTCTGCTTTCGGGTACAACAGGAGCAGCCGGGGCAGCAGGAGCGGCAGGATCGTCCGGCATATCCGCAATTAAGCTGCGCAGTTCGGCGATTTCTCCGTTAAGTGCTTCAAGTTCGGTGTTGATGCTGCGGAGCTCCACAACATCAGTCGCGGCTCCCGCTTTTGTACCAAGCTCGGCTTTTCGGGCCTCTTTTTTCGCGAGCATAGCCATAAATTTTTTCTTCATGTTAAAATCAACCTTTCATCAATATCTGATTTTTTAGTTTTAGGACTTCCAGATCGTTGTTGCGCTGCTCGTTCGTACTGTCCAGTGCGCGAGCCCTGGCATTCTCCAATACCTTTTCGGCACTCTCCAGTGCGCTTTGGCTCCGAGCAATTATGTCAGTGCCGGGATTGGCCGGCATAGATACCGCTGATACTTCAAAGACTTTTGCAATGTCTGTTATGGTGCGGCTTGGCATATCAGTGTCAAGCCCCGTCCATTCATCTTTGCGGACAGAGAATATGTAAGACATTCCATTCATATCTCCCCGCTGGATGGATCCGTAAAGGGCTTTTGCATCCATGTTGGTTTCGGTGTCGAGTGATGCGCGTGTATTTAACCCTTGATTATCGACTTGCAGTTGTAGAGTCGAATTTGCATTATTATTTCGGCTACGCGCAAGAGGAATTTTTGACAGATCATGATTGATACTGAAAAGCACGTCCGAAAAATCCGTGTTGTCAAATGCACCACGAGCGATTGTTTCGTTCCAGCACCCGTACATGTTATATGTCTGTCCAAATACCGCCGCATGCCCCTCAACGGTGTGCCCGGTGTCGTCTGCCGCTAAATCCGGCATGGAAAATGCGCGTAATTCTTGCTCTCCGTAAATTGGCTTTTTATTTTTGGCCATTTTGATTCCCTCCATTATTTGGTGTCTGGCTGTCTATTCCAGCGCGGGCCAGCTGATAGGCGTTCGCTAATGTGCTGTCTATAAAGTTCAGGCTGACGTGCCGAACGTCCCCACCTTCATACGGCTCAATACCGAACAAAGCGAGCAACTGGTTGTCTGTTAAGGCTCCACGACTTCCTAATCCATCCATGATGGCAAGTTTATTTTTCACATCCATCAATTCAAGCTTTTGCTGATAAAAAACAATCTCATTGTTGTAATTTTGCTCGGTTTGGCTAAATAAAGTGCTTGAATATGCCTGCCCCATTCCGATTACGATCGGTTCGAGTGTTTTGTTATAGAACGCTTGATATTCGTCATCGGTGTAGGTGCCGTTTAATATAGGGAGTGACACCCCAATCCATCGGAGTATCTTATTTTCGATAAATTCCAATGTCGTACTGTCAATGATTTTAGGATCAAAGTTTATCGGCTGAAAGTCGCTTTTGAAATCTCCTGCTAAAATCCCGGTTGCACTTTCTGAAATCTGTTTTTCAAACGCAATCCGTTCATCCCGCTGAAGCTTATCCTCCAAAACGGTGTTAATCTTAACAATCCCGCGTATTCCAAGGCTCGCTTGTACCGCTTTCCCTATACCCTGCAATACCGTATCATTTATCTGCAAAGTCTGTATTAAAGCACTGTTGTCTGGCTGTCCATTCGTCCCTCCGCCCATAACGTCATTAATGGAGAACTTCTTGCGCAGATGGATTATGTCGCTGTACGGAAGTGTGAGGTGCGTCCCGTTGCGAAAAGTGAATCTTACAAACAATGTTTCAGTAATATCGGTTAACCATTCCGTTTGGACTGGGGCCAGTGGCCAAAACGCAGTATAGTTGCGGCTCTGATACCCTCGTGCATCTATCACAACGTCATAGGCCGGATAAATAAACGAATTGTAATTGAGAAATAACGGCCAAACTGTTTTTTCAATGTAGTCCCGCGTAGTCATGATGGGATTCGGCATAAATTTAAACAGGCGATTCAGGTTATCGCTGGGAAGGTTGATAATCTTTCCGCTCTGATCGCGGCGGATGTGACGCGGCTGCAGCTTCGAACATTCGGAAGCAATACAGTCAATACATGTTTGTACCACGTCCGAGGCATAGATGTTCCGCCCAAACTGCGAGAAGATCGGCGTCGTATTGTCCATGAATTTTGCATACTGTGTTGCCTGTGACTGATTATTCTTAAAAAGACTATCTAATAGCACTAATTACCACCTCCCGCTTGCTTTTTTGCAACAAAAAAGGCCAGTGCAACTAAGCACAAGCCCAAGATTATAAACCCAGCCGGCCGGAATATGAGAAACACACCTCCGGTTATGGATGCCATACCCAAAATCAAAAAAGCCACGTCAAGCCATGAGGCAAATAGCTTCAAAATTCCTTTTTTCCTTTTCATCTGGTCACCGCCCTTATGGCCTTGCCAACTTCAATATCGTAATCCAAGTTTGCAAAGTCATATCCAACCAAAAAGTTGAAGCCGCCATATCCACTTTGAAGGTCATCAGCAATATTCCGTAGCTCTTTGATGGTTTTCATCCTCGGCGTTTCGGAAAGTATGCCGTCATTGTTCTCAACTGTATCTGCTTGGTTGCTCAACTAACTTCACCTCACATATTTCAAATACTCATTTTTATTTTGCTGAAAAATTGATTCACAAATTATCATCGTTACGCCACCGTCAATTCGCTTTTCTCGCTTTCCTTGAACCTTCACTGGCATGATCAATCCGCGTTTGTCCATATCGAGTGCGATATTGGACAAATTCCAACGGTCAATCGGGTTATCGTTATAAACCACTGTATTGCTCCGGAGATCAGCTTCCAAAAGATTCATGGGGCTCGATAACACCTCACGCCTTTGCGGAACTCTTTCCATACATTCCTCGCCGAAAATATCTTCCATTTCCTTTGACCAGTATTTAGCCAGCGCGGTATCATATCCAATTTTGTATGGCCGTATTCCGTGTTCTTTAAACAAAGAAACAAACCATTGTGTAACGAATGAAAAATCATTATCGTTACCTGGTGATACGGTTATTAGTCCATCCTCTTTCCACTGTCGATAGTCTTTATCGTCGTCATGTACATCAAGTTTTACCTCTGGAATGAAATACTTTTGAACCATGTATTTGTGAGGATCCCCTGGGCGCATGACCATCATTCGCGCAGACACTAAGTCAGTGGTTTCAGCAAGGTCAACGCCGCCAATTCCAAAACATCCGCGTAAAATTTCTAGATTAAATTTTGTTTTGTTGGTGTAAATATCTTCCGACAGCCATGCAGCGGCATTGTTCTGCTTGATATTGAAGTCCTTGGCAAGAACAAAAGCACGCGTTTGCATGTTGGTTTTGGATTCTTCAATCATCTTGCGAATAAAGCTCCATTTTTTGATTGTGCCAAGCCCCGGGTTGCTTTTTACCCAGCTGCTTTCATCTTGCCACACCTCGGCTTCACTATCCTGCGTATAAAGCCATACGAGCCAACGTGGGCGGTCAAGCTCTTTAGCTAGTACTTGTCGGGCCTCCTTTAGCCTGCCATCAAGATACCCGTCATTTACAAATCCTTCCGTTGTCAGTTCAAAATAAAGCGGTTCGTCTTGTGTAGACAGTGCTTGTCGTATTGGCATAATAGAATGGTCGTCGGCAAGCTCGTGCCCTTCATCCACCATTCCGACTGCTATGTTTTTTCCCTCTTTGGCCCCGGTTTTTGCTGATATTTTCTTGACTGATCCATGATTTTCATAGCTGAATTTTCCGTGTTTTATCGGTTTCTTTGGATTTCCAAAATACATACCTTTAATATTTTTGCGTGTCAGTCGGGACAGCGATGGGCTCTGTTCTCTCATGGCATCTATTGCGTCGAACGCCAAACCCGCTTGTTCGTAATCATTAGACGAACATAAAATTTTTGTACCTTTGTTTCCACAGAACCATTCTGCTAAACAAATTGCAGAAATAAGTGGCGTTTTACCCTCTTTACGGGCTACTAAAAATAAAACATCTTGATATAGCCTTATACGCCGCCCGACTTCGTCATCGAAGATTTTGAAACTGTATATTGCTTCGATGAAGGCCTTTTGAAATAATTCTAAAATGAACGGCTTCCCATCATAAGGCGCTTCATACAGTTTGCATTTTTCCTCGATAAATTTTATTCGCTTATGTGCATCTTCAAGTTCAAAGGTAAGTTCAGAATCTTCGAAGTGTTCAAGCAAAATATCAAATTCTTGAAATATTTCATGCCCAACTATAATTTCTTTGCGCTGGCATTTGCCTATGTATTCGAGCAGCCATGAGTGTTCATCGGCACGCGGCGGTCCAGCATTGTAGGTACCAGTTAAGAGATTAATCATAAAGATCAGTCTTTCGCTTCATTTTCAAGTTGTTCAGCATTTTCTTTAAGATATTTGGATACTATTTGATAACCTTCATCATTGCTCTTCTCGTCAAATCCTCTAAATTTCACCCGTGCTGGATAAGCATTTGAAATTGTTCCGTCACCATCAACATCAACAACAATCGCCCATCCGAAAGTGTGGAGTATCATATTTATCCACCAAAGCAATCCGCTATCTCTAAATTGCTGCCATGTTTTTTTATCAATCATTCAAATTCCTCCATCCCATCATCAGGTTCAATGATATTCTTCGACAAAACACCGTTGAGTGTTTTAACCACAACGGCATATGAATTCAAATTCTTTAGGTATTGCGCAGCTGCAGGAATTGGCTTTTGCTGTGAAGGAATGTCCGGATTAATGCGAATCATCCCAGTCAATTTGAGCATATTTCGTAACTCATAATTCTCTGCATAGAGGAAAGCCGCTTCTTGGATAAGCCCAGCTACCAGCTTCCGCTTTGATTCTTCAACCTCTGCAAAAATTGAGGTCAACTTTTCAAATTCATTCTGGAATACGGTCTGTTTATCAAGAACTTCAGCATTTTCAAAGGGTTGGGTTTTTTCCATTTTTGTCAAAACCTCCAAAGAATTTCAAATTTTTTGGTGTGTATTCTAAAGAGGGTATCTACACGGTTCTTTTGGGCTTATGTAGTATCGGATCTAGGGGGGCATATACTAGCTGTAGTGGTCAAACCATTTTTCAATAAATGATTTCCATTCATCTTTACGACATTGCCTGTCCATATCGACCGCTAACCTTGCCATACATTCATCCTTGCTCGCCTCACAATAGATCAGATCTGCCCCAAGATCATCGGCAAGTTGCTCGCGCTTATACTTCTCAGGGTACCCACCTATCACCCATGCATTATTCCATTTGCCGTTACGTGTCTTGATGTTGTCAATAAGCAAGTCTCTCAGGCCCAAGACATTTCGCAGTAATCCGCCCGGCTTGTCATACTCTGGCAGCATCGACACTGCAGAATAGAGCCTATCCATGTCTACAATTAAGTCACCACGTTCCATATTGCTTTTTACAAAGCTTTTCTTCCCGGAAAGTGGCGGACCGTAAACTATGTATACTTCATGATTTGCTTTATGGCCAAAACGATTATGGCGCTTATTATGGCAATCGTTGCACTTTACCTTTACGTTATCAGGGTTAAGCGATACATCTGCATCGTTCACATTCTCTGGTGTAAGCTCAATAGGATCATGGTCAAGCTCACAATCCAAGGGGTTTGCAATAACCTTTCCACATGATTCACATACTGATCCTCGTTCAGCAATTATAACATTACGAAACTTTCTCCATCGTGAGGATGTGTAGAACGATTGTAAAATTGCATACTTTGCCATTACCAATTCCCGCTTTCGTCTGCTTTCTTTTTGCGTTCCAGCTCCTGCCGATCGAGTTCTTGCTTAGCTTTGTCATACTCAATTTTATGTTTATCAAGAGGAAAAGCATTAAAGTATTTTGAAAGCCATTCTATTGCCTTCGCCTGGTCTATGAGTTTAACCTTTACTCCGTCTTTGCCTTGAGATATTTCAGCAATCAAAGAAGTGTCCACCGTCCATGATTCATTTATGTCAACATAATTGACCGTTTTAGACAATCCGCACTTTGCACCGGTTTCTTCATCTTTTATGATGATCGGCCCAAACGGACCCATTACCGGGACCTTTCTTCTGCCAAACGTCACATAATTTCCAATGTCTGCGAAAGCAACGCGCATCATCTTTTCAACAATATCATCGACATCAACCATGATTGACTGCTTCTTGATTTCTTTAAGGCTTTGAATATAGACTCTTATGTTTGGCTTTGTAAGCAATAAACACCCATTTGTTCGAGCCGTATTATAATCACAGTTATATGACTTGAGATATGCTTGTGTTGCATTAAACTCTTTTACATAATATTCACAAAAAAGTTGTTGTTTGTCATTGAGCGGATTTGTGATTTCCTGCTTTTCTTTTTTTTCGCTTGTCGCGCTGTCACATTGATTTTTATTGTGACGGCGTTTTGTGACAACATTAGGCCATTCCCCGCGGACTTTCCACTGTCGCACTGTATCGTACTTTACTCCGATTTCAGCAGCTATATCTTTTAAGCTCTTCCCTTTAAGATATTCACGCTTTGCTTTTTCACGATCTTCCACGTCACCACCCTCTAACTGAAAATAATAATTAAAATAAAATCAGCGCACCGTTTCCAGTACGCTGATAATACAGACCACCTATTTATCTTACTTTTTCATGGTTAACACCACCTTTTGAATGTTGGCGCCCCACCGTGCGAAAGTGAGGCGCTATAACAAGGAGTACGCGGTACTGTCATTGCCCGCCCCGCGTAGGCGAGGGTGAGAATTTCTATATTTCAAAATCTCACTGATAATAGTTAACCACATAAGTACGTCCTTTGTGTTACCCTTTTTCAAACCATTCCCTTTTTTATTGCCAGAAGATAGAAAAACTTTCGACGCTTTGTATAGAATTGGCGGCGGCCGCACGGCACTTCCATGTAATCATATTGGATTCCCTGTGTCACATTCTTCAGTATAGCTTCGGCAATTCCGATATCGGTTTCCTCCACGGTTCTTTTAATCAATTCAACATCCCGTGACAGCTGCTCGGCTTTCAGTGCTGCCTGTTCTACTGGGTTACTAATCCCGCTTGCGTGAGGCATTCCAGTTATCTGAGGGCTATTATACGGATTATGTAAATCGCTGATCTTGTTTTTCTTGTCCTCATATTGAAGACAAAAGTTACTCAATTCCCGGTATGCGAACTTGGATATTCCGTATTCGTCAAGTTTCAGGTCGCGTTTGTTTGGCAATTCTTCCACTCCTTTCCTTCATGCATCCGGCCGGGCAATAGTATGTATTTTCATCTACTTGCTGACGCCATTCACAAACCGGAGCTGTACAAAGATTCCCGTCGCTCATGCGAAATAAATAGCTTTTGCCCGCTGTGGGTGTTGTTAATTTCTGCTCCGCTGCAACTGGCTTTTTATTTGGCGGCTTCAAATCTGCTTCCGTGGCCGCTGTGTTTGTTAAAAAATCAGGCGATATTCCGTAATAATCCGAAATCCTTTTGATTGCGGTTTCTCCCGGCACCCTTTTTCCAGACTCCAGCTGATAATAATATTGTGGTGTTATTCCGATTAACTCAGCTACTTGGGTTTGTCCGTGACCTGTCTTGCCGCGAAGATATTTCAGCTTTTCAGGTAATGTCATGTCTGGCCTCCGTTGTTTCCTTCGATTTTATTTACCCATTCCATGATATCGTGACTCAACTGCGCGTTATCGGTAAATATTGCATAGGCTTCGAGTGCCATTATTGCGGCAGGATCTTTGTCGGGTCGAAGAACAAAGCAATTTTCTACCGGCGTGTTATCTTCTGCCTTAAATACACGGTATTTGATTTTAAGGCCCTCATAATCATTTGCTTGTGCTTTGGCAGCTTCAACCTCTTTGCAAACCTTTTCCCGCAATTGCTCAAAACTCATTTTATCTGACATTGTGACCTCTTGTCGTGCTGTCATGGTGCACATAATCAACTGATAAATATTCCTTTTCCTCCAGTTCCTGCGTTTGCTTTGGGACCGGTCTGAAATGGTCGTCACCTCCTGCACAGGTATTACACTCATAGCATGGCTTGGCATCTTTCAAATAGCAAAATTCGCATTTTTTCATTTCTTCCCCTCCTGCTCCTGCGCTTGCTGGATACCTTTCCACTCCCATTTATGGCAATCATCGTGGAAAAACGCTTCTGCACACCCCGCCGTATCTCTGATCTTGCATTCATAACATCCAGCGTATTGACATAGTTTCTTTTTCAGAGCATCGGCTTGTTGGCCCTTTTGTTCAAGCTGGAATCGGAGATTATCACAGGATTCTTCCAATTCGTCAATTTTATCATCGCCATAAGGGGATTCCTGCAATTTTTCTTTCAGCTGTTCCACCTCGGCAATCAGCTTTGCGCACTGCGACTGGCTGAAATCATTCAGCTGTATGATTTCCTCCGGCGTTAATCCGGTGTCTTCATAATCTTCAAGCTGTGTAATTGCATTGTAAGCGTCTTGATTGTTTCCGTAGACTTCATTGCCGCAAAGCAATAAATCTCCGCGCTCATTTCTGTCCGTGTACCTCT
>Ga0366774_1159_pt1 | contig 9443 bp, 8 predicted proteins | sample BONcelHN113001D9_FD_207068 | JGI IMG/M metagenome (GOLD analysis project Ga0366774, IMG submission 207068) | Enriched cells from coal bed in the Powder River Basin, Montana, United States - BONCAT cells N11 rep2 HSBNCT.N11.300.1.D9 ...
ACACATCTGCGTAGCATTCTGCAATATCGCCGGGTCTGCGCGGGCTGATTTTATAATTTACCGCTTTGCCGCTTGCTTTTTCAAACGCGTGTACTACGTCAAGCACGCTGCTGCCCTTGCCGGTGCCCAGATTATAAGCCTGTGCGCCTTCAATTTTATCAAGCTTCTCCAGCGCTTTCAAATGCCCGGTTGCAAGGTCGCACACATGAATGTAATCGCGAACCCCTGTTCCGTCCGGAGTCGGATAATCGTCGCCGTAAACGCTGAGGCACTCAAGCTGACCGACGGCTACTTTCATGATATAGGGCATCAGATTGTTCGGAATGCCGTTCGGGTTTTCGCCGATTAAGCCGCTCTGATGTGCGCCGATGGGATTAAAGTAACGCAGAAGCGCGACTTTCCAATCTTTTTCGGCAAAGCAAAGGTCCTGCAGAATGTTTTCAATCATCAGCTTGGTTGTGCCGTAAGGATTTGTAGTGGAAAGCGGCAAATCTTCACTGAACGGTGCTGTGTTGTTCATTCCGTAAACCGTTGCAGAAGAGCTGAAGACCAGTTTGCGTACATTGTACTTTTTCATGAGCTGTAACAGGTTGATGGTGCCAACCAGATTGTTGTGGTAATACTCCAGCGGTTTACCCACCGATTCACCGACCGCCTTCAGTCCCGCAAAATGGATGACAGCGTCAATTTCATTTTCCTTAAAGATTTTCTCAAAGCCTTCGTAATCCAGCATGTCGCACTCGTAGATCGGGAAGGTCTTATTTGTCAGCTTTTCTACAATTTTCAGCACTTCCGGGGATGAATTGCAGTAGTTGTCCATTACGATTACTTCGCAGCCGTTGTTTAACAGCTCTATGCAGGTATGGGAGCCAATATAGCCCGCACCGCCGGTAACCAATACTCTCATGATTTATTCTCCTTATAACGTTTGTATGCCTCGCGAAGCTCCTGTGAAGTTTCTTCGGGGCAGGTTGGGTTGCAGTTAGCCCACGCGCCGGTTTCGCTCGAAGCGTTGAACTTCTGCTTGTCGGCACTTCTCATCGGTGGGAAAAACTCAATGTGAAAATGAAAATCCTTTGAAAAATCACCTGAATTAACGGGTGCGTTGTGCATGCACATCATATAAGGGAACCGGTAGTCGAAAAGGCTGTCAAGCATGCCAACGGTGTCGCGGATCGTTAATCCCAGCGACTCCCTTTCCGGTTCGGTAAAATCGGTGATATACGGCACATGCCGGTTCGACATAATATACACGCCATAGGGATATTCACAGTAAAACGGAAGGAACACAGTAAAATGCTCATTTTTAAAGATGATACGTCTGTTTTCTTCCAACTCGTTGTTTAACATGTCGCAGAACAGGCAGGCCTGCTTCTCTCCATAATACTCTTTTGCCGCATTGGTTTCAAGTTCCAGTTTCTTTGGAAGGAACGAATAACCGTAAATCTGCCCGTGCGGGTGGGGCATGGTAACGCCCACAACATCACCGCGATTTTCAAAAATGAATACATATTTTATTTTTTCATCGGAACTGATTACCTGAAACCGTTCGCACCACAAATTCACCAGCTTTTTCATGTGCGAGTCAGAAAGTTCCGGCATGGTTACAGTGTGACCCGGGGAGTACAGAATCACCTCGCATTTGCCATAGCTTGGCTTCACCTTGAAGAAATCGGTCGCAACGTCGTCCGGTTCGGGCGGGGTTTGGGAAAGCGCAGGAAAATCGTTGCCGTACTCCATTACTTCATATTCGGGTACATTTCCGAAGCTTGGGCAGAACGGGCAGTAGTCCTTTGGCATCTGCGGCCGGCCCTGCCGGTTACCTGCAATCATAATCCAATCTTTTATTAATGGGTGCCATCTTAATTCAGCCAATTTACAGTCCTCCTGTTATAGTATCCTTGTTCCACCGTCCGGGCGGATGGAAAGGGTGTGGCAGCTGCCTTTTCCAAGCGCAGCCTCCATTTTACCAATGAATTCGGGAAGATAATCTATCGGAACAAACGACTGCACTGTTCCGGCAAATCCGCCGCCGTGCACGCGGTATGCTCCCCCAACCGGCTCAAGCAGCCTTTGGCAAAGGGCCAGTGTCAGGGAAACACCCTGCTCCTGCACATGTGCAGGGGAAAAAACATCTTGTAAATACATGTAGGAGGAGTAGCCGCTTTCAATCACCAGTTTTTTGAATTTGTTAAAATCATTGTCTTTTAGCGCCGCGACCTCTTCCAGCACTCTTTCATTTTCCTCGAAAAAGTGAATTGCGCGCAGGATGCCACGGTCGCCGACTGTCTCGCGCAGCGGTGCAAGGCTGGCAAAGAAAGTTTCTTCCTCCACTTCGGAAAGAACCTCTTTTCCGAAGTATGCTGCGACTTCCTTCATTTCAGCGGGAATTGCCGCATAATCCGGGGTTAAGTCCGCATGGCTGCCTTTGGTGTCAATAATGCAAAGGGCATAGCCGCAGTTGGCGAAATCAAAGTTGATTTGTTCCACCTTAGGCTGCTGTGCGTCTTTAAAATCGATAGTGGTAAAGCCGCCCACAGAACTGGCAGTTTGATCCATCAATCCGCAGGGCTTGCCGAAATACACGTTTTCAGCGTACTGGCCAATCTGAGCAATCTTCACCGCGCTTTCTTTATTGCCGCAGAACAGGTCGTTTACAATGGTGCCGATCAGAACTTCGAATGCCGCGGAAGAGGAAAGCCCCGAACCGGAAAGCACATTGGAAGTGGTGTAAGCGTCGAAGCCGCCCATGGGGTAGCCAAGTTCCGTAAACCTGGCCAGGATGCCCCGAATGAGGGAACGCGAGGTATTGCACTCCGTATTGATTACCTGCAGCTCAGTGGCATTCAGCGAATCCATAGCGTATCCTTTGGATTGCACATTGACCTGACTTCCGCCGTTTTTCGCTACCACGGCAATTACGTCGAGGTTTACGCTTGCCGCAAGCACACGCCCGCGCTGATGGTCGGTGTGGTTACCGCCCACTTCGGTTCTGCCCGGCGCGCTGAAAATACGGATATCGCGGCCGGTACCGAACTTCGCTTCAAACGCTTCCACCGTACCGACCAGTCTGCTGCGGTAATATTCAATTTTTTCCGAACCGCAAACATAAAGGCGGGTTAAACTCTCATCATAATTTCCCTGTAAAATGAACTCTTTTACTTTTGCAGACAACATTAGAATTGCCTCCCTTTATCCCAATTAAGCGAATGGAATTTTATACTATCTTAATTTTATTCTATTCCCATCGGGGCTATTTTACAAGAATAAAATGTTTCATTTTTATAGATAAATGTTGCATGCATAGATTGATTTGAGTGATACACATTTCAAATATTTTATGATAATTTTTTCCAGACTGCAATCCGGCGGCTTTTTAAATCGTATTTTAACTGTAGGGGGCGAAGAGGATTGAATACATCATTAGACGTCAATGATATGATTCAGGTAAGCTTGGTAAAATACTCCGACATGGTAATCCGCATCGCATATCAAAACCTGAAAAGCATGACGGACGCGGAAGACATCGCGCAGGAAGTATTTCTTAAATTAATGACTTCCCGGCCGGATTTTGAAAGCGATACCCATGAGAAAGCATGGGTAATTCGCGTAACCGTCAATTTGTGCAAGGACTTTCTCAAATCCGCGTGGTTTCGCAAGCGGACCGCGCTCGAGGATAGTATTCCGCAAAACGATAAAAACAACGAAATTTTGGATGCGGTAATGCGGCTGCCTGTCAAATTCAGAAATGTAATTTATCTGCATTATTATGAGGACTTGACTGTTGCTCAGATAGCGGATATTTTACAGCAAAAGGAAAACACGGTTTCTTCCTGGCTGTACCGCGCACGCAATCAGCTGAAGAAATCACTGGCAGGAGGTTTTGACAATGAGTAACTCCAATTTAGAAAGATATATCTACCAAATCGGTGCAGTGAAAGCACCGGAAGATTTTCAACAAAATACTGTGCGATGGTTGAAAAACCAGCCGTCAAAAAATCCACAGCCGCCAAAAAGCCACCGGGCGCTGAAATTCGTGCTTGCCCCCGCGCTTGCGGTGGTACTGGTATGCGCACTTCTGTTCAGCAATGTATTTGCTCCCGTCAACACAGTAAAAGCATCCGAAAACCTGATGGAAGGGATTACAGCAAACAAAATTGATATCGATGCAAAGCCGAGCGAGAAATTTATTGGCTCAGCGGCGGACTTTTCTGTTTCTCTATTTCAGAAGACAGTGAAAAAAGGAACAAATTCACTCGTTTCCCCGCTTTCCGTTTCCCTTGCCCTTGGTATGACGGCAAACGGTGCCGCGGGTAGTACGCTGATCCAGTTTCAAAACGTTTTAGGCGGCGGGTTAGAACTGAGTGAACTGAACCGAAATTATTACAGCATGGCGAAACGCCTTGGCTCGGGGAAAGACGCAAAGCTGCAAATCGGTAATTCGATTTGGTATCCCAATAAAAAACTGCAGGTGAATAAAGATTTTTTACAGCGCAACGCAGACTATTTTAATGCGGACGCATACCAGCTTGATTTCAGCAAAGCTGATACGCCGGATAAAATAAACAGCTGGGTAAAGGAGCACACCGGCGGCAAGATTGACAAGATGGTGGACTCCATTGACCCCGATACAATGATGTATTTAATTAATACGCTCTATTTCGAGGACGACTGGCAGGGTGCATACAGTGACAGTCAAAACGCCGAATTTTACGCGGCGGACGGCACGGTTACCGCACCCTTCATGAAGTCTACAGAACAGTATATCCATGACGATAAATCCGAAGGAATGATTAAATCCTTCAAGGATTCACGCTATGCGTTTGCAGCTATCCTGCCCAAGGAAGATGTCGGGCTGGAAACCTATGTGAGTCAAATGACCGGTGCAGGCTTTTTGAACCTGATCCGTTCGGCGGACGGCACGGCGGAATGCAAGCTGCCCAAGTTCAAATACGAATATCAGGTGAATTTAAATGACCCGCTGAAAGCACTTGGCCTTACCAATGGATTTGACAGCGATCTTGCCGATTTCAGCGAAATGGGAACCACGCCGCTCGGAAAGCTTTATATTACCAATGTACTGCACAAGACGTTCATTCAGGTGGACGAAGCAGGCGCAAAAGCAGGCGCGGCCACGGAGGTGCAAATGAGTGCTACGGCGATGCCGCTCGAGGTAAAAACGATTGATTTCAACCGTCCGTTTATCTATGCAATTATCGATACCGAAACAAAGCTCCCGATTTTTATCGGAACGGTGAACAATCCGATAAAATAGAATAATTATCACAGTGTAACGTACTGCTGCAAATACAATATATTTAATTTGAAAGCGGTGGGGATTTCCCATCGCTTTCTTGTTGACTTCATTCACAATTGTGCTATAATACTGGAATGGTATACATCCGCCTGTAGCTAAGCTGGATATAGCAGCAGATTCCGATTCTGAAGGCCGGGGGTTCAAATCCCTCCAGGCGGGCCAAAATTTTAACAATCCCAGGGGGATTTGAACCCTAAGAGGGTGAGCGGCGTAAAGAAACCATGCCGGTGGCATGGTTTTAGCAGCGAACTGCGCGGGTCGGTACCGCCGCGAAGCGGGGGTGACCAAGCAGGGAAAGCCGGAACGGCTTTCATCCCTCCGGGCGGACCATATTTTGAACAATCCCAAGGGGATTTGAACCCTAAGAGGGTGAGCGGCGTAAAGAAACCATGCCGGTGGCATGGTTTTAGCAGCGAACTGCGCGGGTCGGTACCGCTGCGAAGCGGGGGTGACCAAGCAGGGAAAGCCGGAACGGCTTTCATCCCTCCGGGCGGACCATATTTTGAACAATCCTAAGGGGATTTGAACCCTAAGAGGGTGAGCATTGCTCTAAGCAGGTCATTTTTTAACAGCATAAGGAGAGATTTTTAGTGAATGTTCTTGTAGTGGGATGCGGCAGGCTCGGCACACGCTTGGCCGGCATTTTGGATGAACATGGACACGATGTTGCCGTTATCGATGCGAGCGCAGATTCCTTCCACAACCTCAGTGAAGAGTTCAGCGGGATTACCGTGGTTGGAATGCCTTTGGATATGACCGTGCTGAAAAATGCCGGAGTTGAAAGCTGCGATGCAATGGCAGTTGTGACTCCGGATGATAACCTGAATATTACAGTGTCGCAAATTGCACAGGAATTTTTTGGGGTCAAAAATGTAGTTGCACGTATTTCCGACCCGGCGCGTGAAAAGGTGTTCCAAAAGTTCGGGCTGAAAACGGTTTGCCCGACAAAACTTGCCGGTGATGCCATTTTTACTGCATTGACTCAGCCTTGGAGTTCAAAAAATATATCCTTTGGGACTGCTACAGCCGCTTTCCATACCCGGGAGGTTGACAAATCCCGCGTGGGCACCTCGGTGGCTGCCACACCGATGGATGAGGGTGAAGTGATTTTTGGTGTTCAGCATGTAAACGGCACAATGGAGCTGTATACTGCGGAACATAAAATTATTCTCACCGAAGGCGATAAAGTGGTTTTTGCAAAGATAATTGATTAATCGGGGGATATGTGTGAGAATTATAATTGTTGGCGGCGGTAAGCTTGGCCATCAAATCGCCAGAAATATGCTTGACCGCAAATACGATGTTAAATTAATAGAAAAAGATAAATTAAAATGCATGCGTCTGGCAAATGAATTGGATGTTGAAGTAATTTGCGGGGACGGCACAGAGCTGGAAGTGCTGAGTGATGCCGGAACCAAGAACGCGGACTGCTTTATTGCAGTTACAGGCAGCGACCAGGACAATCTGGTTGCTTCGCAGCTTGCCAAAAAGGAATTTATGGTAGGCAAGGTAATTATCCGCGCAAATGACCCGCGCAATTTGGAAGCACTCCGTACACTGGGTTCGGCAATTGCGGTAAGCAGTACGGAAATCATTACAAATTTGATTGAGCAGGAAGTGAATACTGCGGAGCTGCATCTTCTTGCCACGCTCAACAAAGGCAAGGCTGCCATCTGCACGATGACTCTGCCTGAAAATTCCGCGTTGGACGGTGTTCCACTGAAAGATGTCCCACTGCCGAAAGGTTCTCTGATCATTTCACTGCTGCGCAATGATAATATGGTGATTCCAAACGGTTTTACCACAGTGCGTGAGGGCGATGAAATCGTTGCGGTATGTTCGGATGAAGGCCAAAGGGAATTAATGAAGGTGTTGGTACAGAAGCGGGTATAAATCAAATATTCTAAAATGCAAGTAAGTTAAAATCTAAAGCAATATTAAAATAAAAATATATATGAAAAATCCCACTGCAAACAGCAGTGGGATTTTTATGTTTAGGGTTTCTGCTATGTTGCAATCAGCCGACGATTACTCTGCCTTCGGGCAGAACAGTTCCGTGACGGCTTTTGCGCAAAGCCAATGCAAGCCCAAGCGATACCGGGCCGACGCGGCCGATAAACATCGTTAAAGATACAATGAATTTCGAAAGGTCACTCAGAGTTTGGGTAACGCCGGCGGTCAGCCCGACTGTGCCGAAAGCCGAAGTAGCTTCAAACAGAGCGTCAATGCCGGTCACTTCGGGGTCTGAAATTAAAATCACTCCGGTTGTGAAAAGTACCACGAAAAGTGCGCCGAAAAAGATGGAAAGCGAACGGTATACGGTGGACTTGTCAACTCTGCGCTTTAGGATGGTTGTTTCTTCGTTTCCGCGCATTACGCTGAACACCGTTGCAGCCAAAACCAAGAAGGTTGTGGTTTTAATACCGCCGCCGGTTCCTGCGGGTGAAGCACCGATAAACATCAGAATCACCGTAATGATTTTCGTGAAATCATATTCCTTCGCAATGTCCACCGAAGCAAATCCGGCGGTACGCGGGCTGATGGACTGGAACACCGATGCATTCAGCTGGGTACCGAAATTCATTCCGCGCAGTGTGTTGTTATATTCGCAGATAAAGAAGAGTATGGTGCCGGCTACAATTAAAATACCGGTCATCATCAGGACGATTGTCGAGTGAAAATTTAAATGCTTCGTTTTCTGCTTCTTTATCCTAGGTTTAATATGTGAAGAATAGACATCGCTGATTACCACAAAACCAAGGCCGCCAATGACGATCAGGCCTCCGACTGTCAGGCAGACAAGCGGGTCGCTTACGTAAGGAATCAGGTTTCCGTCCTTCATTACAAAACCCAGAATATCAAACCCGGCATTGCAATAAGCAGAAATTGCAGTAAAAAACGCCACCCAAATTCCTTTTGGGCCAAACTGAGGAACAAAGCGCAGCATTAAGATCAGTGCGCCCAACGTTTCACAGCCGGCGGTAAAAAGCAGAATCATTTTAACCAGACGCGTTATGTTGATGGTGTCGCCGCCTGTATTTTCGGTCGCAAGCTGAATGTCACGCAGACCCAGTTTGCGGCGAAGCAGCAGGGAAAATCCGGTCGTAAAGGTAATTACACCAAGACCGCCGATTTGAATGAGAGAAATGATCACGATTTGTCCGAACACATTCCAGTGGGTCCATGTGTCGAATACAACCAAGCCGGTAACGCATGTCGCCGAGGTTGCGGTAAACAAAGCGTCAATAAATGCAGTCGTACTGCCGGTACGGGACGATATGGGCAGAGTAAGCAAAAATGCGCCTACCAAAATAACAATTAAAAAGCTGGCAACAATCAATCGAACCGGCGGAATGCTTTTTAATCGCTTCTTTACCGGATACCATTCTTCTCCCATGGTAATATACACCTCAATAATTATCTGAAAATTTTATTCGACGCGCCGGTCCTTTCCAATGCTGATGCAAGGGGAAGACCGAGTACGTAGCAAATCACAAGTTCATCCGCGCCCACGCTGAGCGCCATGCTCCAAAACGTTGCCCAGACAAAACCGCCCGGGGACAGAATTGAAATTTCAAGCCCAACAATAACTGCGTTAATCAGTACCGGGGGCAGGGGTGCGAGGTAAGGGACATTTTTGAAACGGATGTTTCGTACCATTCTGGTGACAATTGCAGCTAAAAGTGTAGCCGCTGTGCCGAACACCATGTCCGCAACGCCGTAGCCGCTCCAAATATTGGACAGCAGACAGCCTATCGCAAGGCCGGGTATAGCCGCAGGGGTAAAGATTGGCAGAATCGTAAGGGCTTCCGAAAAACGGAATTGAATCGGCCCGTAAGCAAGATTGACCGCCGCGGCCAAAAGGGTAAGAATCGTGTAGATTGCAGCAATAACGGCGCCCTGCACCATATACTGCGTGCGTTGAATCTGAGTCTTCATTTTGTCATCCTCCGTGTTTTATTTAAGGTCAGGATGTTGCGACTGACCATACCGATAATCGGTAGTTACAATACGATACTACAAAAGAGGTATTAAATCAACAGTTTCAGCGAAAAATCAATATTCCTGCACAATAATAAAAAAGAGGACATATTGTGTTAGCAATATGCCCTGCGGTTTTAACATT
>Ga0366774_1160_pt1 | contig 9429 bp, 7 predicted proteins | sample BONcelHN113001D9_FD_207068 | JGI IMG/M metagenome (GOLD analysis project Ga0366774, IMG submission 207068) | Enriched cells from coal bed in the Powder River Basin, Montana, United States - BONCAT cells N11 rep2 HSBNCT.N11.300.1.D9 ...
GGCGCTTTTGATCCTTGTGCCTCTTCCACAATCCGTACAATTTGGGCAAGGGCTGTATCTTTTCCCACCTTAGTGGCCTTAAAGGTAAAGGTACCAAATTTATTAATGGTTGCACCAACGACTGTATCATCGACTTTTTTATCAACAGGAAGGCTTTCACCAGTCAGCATGGATTCATCAACTGCGGAATTTCCCTCCATAATAATGCCATCTACAGGAATTTTTTCACCAGGTCGCACGACGATAAGGTCGCCGACTACTACGGCTTCGATCATAACATCCATTTCTTCGCCATTTCGGATGACACGAGCCGTTTTCGCTTGCAGGCCCATAAGTGCTTTTATGGCTTCCGAAGTGTGTCCTTTAGCTCTTGCTTCCAGCAGCTTTCCTAAGATGATGAGGGTAATCAAAATAGCAGAGGTTTCAAAATACAATTCGGGTATACCGCGCACGATATTAGCGATACTATAAAAATATGCAGCGGACGTTCCTAGAGCTACCAATACATCCATATTCGAACTGCCATTGCGCAAAGCAGAATAAGCACCTCGATAGAACTGAAGCCCAGCCACAAACTGTACGGGTGTGGCTAAAACCAATTGCAAATATGGATTGTGCAATAAATCGGTAAGACCTCCCATAATACCCAGAACATGCAGCGTCATGCCTAGTAATAAAGGAAATGACAGCACTGCGGATAGTATCAGCCGTTTTTTTTGATGATTAAATTCGGTCTCTTTGGCTGTATCCTCCTGATTTGGATTATGATCCGTTATATCATGTGCTTTAAATCCTAATGCATCCACTTTGGCTTTCATCTGTTCGATGGTTATTTCCCTGGGATCATACTCTACCGTCGCTTTTTCAGCAGCCAGGTTAACAACCGCACCGTAGATGCCCGGCAATTTATTCAGCCCTTTTTCAATACGATTGGCACAAGTAGCGCAACTCATACCTGTAATTTTAAAATTTACTTTATCTTTAATCACTTGGTAGCCAAGTTTTTCGATCTTTTCTCCAATCTCTTTCACACTCACCTGTGCCGGATCATAAGACACAGTGGCTTTCTCAGCAGCGAAATTCACCACCGCTTTATTTACACCAGCTAGTTTTGTTAACCCTTTTTCGATCCGGCTTGCGCAGACAGCACAAGTCATACCGCCAATCTTAAAGGTACCTGATTGTAAATCAGCACTTGCCTGATTTTCTTTCAAAACCGTCATGATTTTTCCACATCCTTTTACAGCAACTCGCTCTTGTCTCATGTATATCTACGACATACTATACCCCTCTAGGGTATATGTACATTATAAAACTATATTTTGTTCTGGTCAATATTATTAGCCAATTTCATTTCTTTCATGTGTAATGCTTACTCTCTTCTTCTAGCTCTATTGGCAGTAGTATTTCAAATACACTTCCTTCTCCTAATTGACTGCTTACTGCTACCTTGCCACCATGAATCTCTACCAGCTGCTTAACAACGGCCAGCCCGAGACCTGATCCACCACTTTTTCGATCCCGGGATTTGTCCCCCCGGTAAAAATGGTCAAAGAGGTATGGTATATCTTCCTGATCAATCCCCGGACCTTTGTCTGCCACAGATATTTTAATCCATGACCGCCCCGCTGCTTCACTCTTCTCGGTTATGATTTTTACAGAGCCCTTAATAGGAGAATAGCGAATGGCATTCACAAAAATATTATAAAAAACTTGACTGATCCGATCTGCATCTGCTTCGATTTCGGGAAGGTCTTGTGCAAGTAAGCAGGAAACAGAGATCTCTTTTTCGTCAGATAACGGCTTTAGCATATACACGGAGCGACTAATAATCTGATTAATATCAATTCTGCTTTTTTCCATCGCTAATTGGCGGACTTCAGCCAGGGACAAATCCCGCAGATCTGTAATCAGGCGATTTAGGCGAATCGCCTCTTCATGCAAAGAAGCAAGCTGTTCCTTGCTGGGATCAATCACTCCATCCACCATCCCCTCCAAGTGTCCCTGAATAATAGACAGTGGAGTGCGAAGCTCATGAGCAATATTGGCCAAAAACTGCCTACGAAGATTCGTATTGATTGTCAGCGTCTCAGCCATCCGGTTAAAAATAGCGGCCAAATGTCCGACTTCATCTTTGGTTTCAATGGGTACTTTCTGATTAAAATTACCTTGTTCAATTTGCTCAGCAGCACTGCTCAAATTGCGCAAAGGCACAGTAATACTGCGAGCCAAAGCATAGCTCGCCGCCAGACCCGCGACTAAAACGGCCATCCCAACCCAAATAAGAGACTGGTGAACAGAGGCCAAAAACGTTTCTTCCAAAGACCCCATGACCATCATCATTGGATTTGGCGTATGCTTCATCATACCGTGCTGACCAGCTTCCATCTGCTGAACAATTAGATATTCTGTAAATTGCTCAGTCATCTGTACATTCATCAGATAGATCAGCAAGAACACGGTTAACGCCACTGCCAGAAACATGAGTCCTGTAATGCGATAGGTAATGCTATTCATTGGTTTCACTGGCAAATTTATAGCCAATCCCGTATATTGTCTGTATATACTGAGGTTCCTTCGGATTGATTTCAACTTTCCGCCGCAAGTTCTTAATATGGGCATCAATCGTGCGCTCATACCCCTCAAAAGTATGCCCCTGGGTTTGTTCAACAATTTGCAACCGACTATAAACCCTGCCAGCATTAGCAGCTAGTAATTCCAAAATTTTAAACTCCGTTGGCGTCAGCTCCAAGGCTAAGCCAGCCTTCGTAACCTGATGACGCTCTAAATCAATCATCAGCTTTCCCGCTATAATGAGCCCGCTGCGCACAACTTCCTTATTGGTACGGCGTAAGATCGCTTTTGCCCGCGCTACCACCTCTTTGGGACTAAATGGCTTCGTCACATAATCATCCGCACCAATTTCAAGCCCCACTAAGCGATCCTGCTCTTCATCACGAGCAGTAAGCATGAGAATTGGAATATCATTATCTTTGCGAATTCTCCGGCAAACGTCCAAACCATCAAGACCAGGCAGCATCAAATCTAATATCATAATGTCCGGCTTTTGCTCTCGTACTACCTGCAAGGCATCCAACCCATTCGCTGCAGAGTAAACAAGACAGCCCTCTTTTTCAAAGTAAGTTTGCAGCAGCTTTACTAGCTTTACGTCATCATCTACAATTAATACTGCATATTGAATCACAATATCTCTCCTTTCATACACTCTTGTGCGAATAATGGACACAGACTCCCATTGCAGAAGACTGTGTCCATTATTCATTCCTATCAAAATTCCATCATATGAGCAATAGCCATAAAGGAGGTTGCCCATGCTCCCCACCTTAGAAAGGTTAATATACTTTTTTGCCAAGGCGTATATTCAGATGATTCTTTTTCTATATCTTCTGGAGATCGTTTCTCTTGCATATATTTTCCCTCCGTTCCGTTCATAAATTCCGTATTAACATTAATTGTACCATATTTTTGTGAATAACTTATGAAGATCCTTGAAAATATTCCTTTTTTCGATCTTCTTATTCCATTCTCATTATTTAGTAAATTGTTTCAAAAGCTGCATTAGTTCTTCAATACTTTGTTCGGCACGGTCTTCTTTGATCGCTGTAACCATACAGCTTTTTGCATGACTTTCCATAATAATGAGTGATACCTTATTTAAAGCAGCACGAGCTGCCAATATTTGCTGAACCACATCGACACAGTACCGTCCGTCATCCAACATTTTATCGATACCATTGATCTGCCCTGCAATTTTTTTCAGCCGTAATTTTAATTCACTTTTTTCTTTATCCGTTAACACAACATTCACTCCCTCTACTACTATACCCCCCTACCGCATTTAATTATAGAACGGTATGCTTAACCTCGTCAATATTATAGACTCATTACAGTAACAACTATTTTACTAGTGTACCTTTAAAAGTAAAAAATATGAGAGTAAGAAAGTACGCTTGACGTTCTATCATTATCAAGAAAAGCCCTTTAAAAAGGGTATAGAAAATGCGTGGAGAAAAATAATCGAACCGCAGAGACGCAGAGAACACAGAGAAAAAATAGATAGGGTTAAAATCTCCTCAGCGTCCTCTGCGTCTCTGCGGTTAAATCGTTCTATTTGCTCTGTTCGTCATTATCAAAAAAGCCCCTTAAAAAAAGCATCTGATATCTTTTCTGACACTCCTGTGATTTATTTCATGGCCGTTGCGAGCGGAGCGCGGCAATGACAATCGCGTCAAGTGAACATTTTGGTATTGAACCGGAATAAACTTATACATTCTATAAAATAAATTTCACAGAACAATGATATTGAATATCATTATCATTAATGTTATACTATAAAGGTCAAGTTTTAAGAACGTATTCAGGAAAGACTAAAATTCGATAGAACAGGAGCATGTTAAATGGCAACAAGAAGAGAACCAAGGTTTAAATTATGCAGAAGACTAGGTGTTAATATTTTTGGTCATCCTAAAGCAATGAATAAAGCAACGAGAGACAATAGCCGATCCGGCAGAAAGTTATCAAATTACGGGATTCAGCTTTTGGAAAAGCAAAAAATTAAAGCCTATTATGGACTTTTTGAAAAACAGTTTGTACGTTATGTTGATAAAGCGATGAAAAGCAAGGAAATCACAGGTACTGCCTTATTGAAAGCATTGGAATGCCGATTAGACAATCTCGTATATCGAATTGGTTTTGCCAGTTCCATTCGGCAGGCCCGGCAGCTAGTCAGTCATGGTCATATCCTCGTTAATGGACTGAGGGTAAATATCCCATCCTATGGAGTACCAGTTGATAGTGTTATCTCTTTAAGCGAAAAACAGCGGACAAATGAAATGATCGTTTCTAACTTCCTGGAACTTCAAAGTTTTGCATCACCTTATATTGAAAAGAACCTGGAAGATTTCAGCGGAAAATTGATACGGCTGCCAAATAGAGAAGAAATTCCTATTGAAGTAAATGAAATTTACGCAATTGAATTCTATTCCAAATAAGAAAAGATCAACACTAAATTGTGTGCTTGACAGTGATTATTTGTTAATAAGGGGTCAAAATAAATGTGTAAATACAATAATCATAATTATTGGGAAGGTGCTTTATTAAAGAAGAAAGACCTTTGGACGAACTATTTTACTGATTTGGATTGTGCACAAGATGCTATTTTTATTAATACAGCGGTGATTGATTACTCCCGAGATACCGTAGATAATAATTGGGCATGTTACCCCGATGCAAAATCACTATTAGGATTTATCCAATATATCTATCTTCCAGTAGCCTTTTTTTATACGATCCACAAGGATAACCAAGATTTATTCATCCCCATATGTTCCAGCCACGCATTGATTGAGTCCATTACAGAATCAGATTCCGCTTATGTGGATATCATGAAAAATGCGATAGAAGAATTAAACACGTACTGGGATTTAGAAAATTCATTATGTATGAAAAAGATCAAAGAATTTTGTGCTAACTTTAATGCTTTCTGGAATAAAGACAGCTATATTTTACATATCGGAGTCTTTGAAAGCACATTTGAAATTGCAGAGTACTTAGTAAGTACAAGAGAATTCACCGAAGTATTAGAGGAAGATATCGGCTTGACGATTCAGCAGCTTTATAATATGTGTGCGATTTTTTATACAGATACGTTTATTCAAAAAACCTTTGTAAAAATCTTGAACAATAAAATAGGATGTATCGTATGAAAAGGACTGTTTAGCGCTTGCAGGAAGCCAAATGCTAAACAGTCCTTTTATCTTAAGGATCTTTACGCCTCAAATAATTTACGAATCTCCTCTTCACTCATTTTAGCCAAGAAGTTTTCTCCTGGCTGAATTAGCGCATCAATCATCTCACGTTTTTTTTGCTGCAATTCATAAATTTTTTCTTCAATCGTATTTTTCGTGATTAATTTACATACCTGTACTGAATTCTTCTGCCCGATGCGATACGCTCGATCAGTAGCTTGTTCTTCCACGGCAGGGTTCCACCAGGGATCATAATGAATGACCATATCCGCACCAGTCAGATTCAATCCTGTACCGCCGGCTTTTAGTGATATGAGAAAGACATCCTTCTCACCCCCATTGAAAGAGTTGACGAGTTTGATACGTTCCTCTGCTTTAGTAGACCCATCCAGATAATAATATCCAATATTTCTGGATTCCAGCTCCTGTTTTATAATGGCTAACATTCCCGTAAATTGAGAGAACAGCAAAATCCGATGTCCGCCGCTTACTGCATCCTCCAGCAGTTCTGTCAGCATCTCCAATTTACCACTGCCGCCATGATAGTTTGCGATAAAAAGAGACGGGTGACAGCATAATTGCCGCAGCCTGGTCAATAGGGACAGTATCTTGATCTGGCTTTTGGCAAAACCATGATTCTGCACCTCATTTTCAAATTCTGTTTTCACTTGCAGGATCCAGGCAGCATATAATTTGGCCTGCTCCTCAGTCATTTCATTAACCATTCTACTTTCAATCTTTTCGGGAAGTTCTTTTAAAACTGCTTTTTTCATTCTTCTAAGAATAAAAGGCTTGATGCAGCGTCCAAGCTCCGTAAGAGCCTCTCCTTCCCGATTCTTGCTAATGGGTATCTCAAATTGATTCGAAAAGAATTTATGGGTTTTTAGATAGCCAGGCATTATAAAATCAAAAATTGACCATAATTCTGTTAATGTATTTTCAATCGGTGTTCCCGTCAGAGCAAAATATCCTTTTGCTCTAATTTTTTTTACCGACTTTGCATTTAGTGTATTTGGATTTTTAATATGCTGGGCTTCATCAATAAAGCAATACTTGAAGATTCGGCTCTCATAGAATTCAATATCACGTTTCATCAGCGCATAGGAGGTCACAGCCAAGTCCACTTCGTCAATATGATTCAATTGTTCCTGCCGTTCCTCTTGATTCCCGGAAATGATCATGACCTTTAAGGCAGGCGCGAACCGCTCTACTTCCTGCTGCCAATTGTAAACAAGAGAAGTAGGAGCAACGACTAAAGAAGGTATATTTTCACTTTCTTTCTCAGACATCAGGAAGGTAATGACTTGCAGGGTCTTCCCCAGGCCCATATCATCAGCCAATATACCGCCAAAGCCATAACTGGCAAGAGACTTCAGCCATTTGAAACCGACTTTTTGATAGTCTCTGAGCTTCCCTTGAATCCCCTCTGGAATCGGATATTCTACATCCTGGGGCTCCAAAATGTCCTGCACCATTTTCTTGAAAGAGTGATCCCGTCCCAAGTGAAAATCACTGGACTCTCTAGCCAGGCTGTCAATATACATGGCACGATATTTAGGCAATTCAATAACTTTATTTTCTATATCGGCAGGATTTAAATCAAGCTGTTCCAGCAGCGTATTCACGATCTGTAAGTCAGTCGAATCAAGAGGAATAAATGCGCCATTTTCCAATCGATGATAGCGTTTCTTTAGTTTATAGGACGCCAATAAGGCAAATAATTCACTGGGCTGCATATCTTCATAATGCAGAGAAAACTCCAGCATATCCGTTTTGGTATTCAGCTTCACTCCCGCGGAAACTCTACCCGTATAGGTAATTCTACTATTCTTAAAATCATCAGAATAAAAGACCTCTGCAAGATTTTGCAGCTGATGCAGTCCCTCCTGTAAGAAATCGTAGGTTTTCTCTTCATCTGCCTGCACAAGTTGCCCTTCCATTATCACAAAGCCATAGCGTTGAAAAAGGGTAAGTATTCGGTTTTCTTCTTTTTTCAAACGCAACAGCATTTTCCCAGAGATCGTATGCAAAGTTCCTTCAGATGGAGCTAAAGGATCAATGGTTAGATCACCATACTTAAAGCCAACCCTTGCACGAATGCCATCTGTAAACCGATCAAAATATATTTCTATTTCCAGTGGCTCCTTATGAAATTTTTTAAGAAGTGTGCTGCTAATATGAACCGTTCCAATGTTCTCTAAGGCAGGTACTGCAGAGGAAAAGAAATTGGCTGCCTCCTCCTCTGGGATATACACTTCCGATTTCTTATTTTCATAAAAGCACTTCATCAACGGCCTGATACAACTGGCAAATAAGGGATCTACCTTATAGATCGTCTTCTGATGATAAATATATTGAAAATCGGTATCCAATCCATAGAATACATCATTCCCTGTCTCCATCCTAAGCTTCAGGCCCCCTACAACCGCCTTCACCGATAAATTGACGGCTGGCCGTTCCTTAACAATCTGGACACCAGAAACTTTCTCATGATTGATCTCCACGCAAAACGGAACCTCTTCCATGATCGTAAAAAACTTCAGCATATTCGAATTAGTCATTTTCAAACGCCGCGCATCACCAAAGGCAGATACAGTAGAAGCATAGGGATTCCAGTCTGCAAGTTGTTTATCATCAGCATAAGCAGACTGCAATAAATGGAGTAACGACTTGGCTTGCTCATCAAACAGGGCTTCCCGTGGCTTTAATATAAAGTTTTTACCATAAATAATCTCCTCCTGGGTATCTAGAGCATCCAGAAGTTGAGGAATATTCTTCATAACATACAGTTTCTCGTTTCCAAGGGAAAACTCCAGCCAACTCCGTTTCCCTCTTGATTCTAAAGAAAAACCATAGGTAGGTATCATTCTAATGGGTACTGACTGATACGAGCTAGGTTCTAGCATGTCATGATTAAAAAAATCTAATAGTTCCTGGGCTGCATGAGTCAGAATGGTTGTCTTGCCTTTACCAAAATAAATTTCCCAATGGGCCTGCATTACCTTTAAGACAGCGACAATATGTTTGCACATTCCATGGTAATAACTAGAAAATGCCGGGCAATCACATTCATATCCGTCCACTTCGTGATAATTATTGAAATTAACCCTTACTGTATATACTTCACTTCCTACTACCTGGGCTTTATACGCCTGTTCGTGCTGCGAATATTTTATATCCTTCACATTCCCGTTTCGATAATATTGGCAGCCCTTTACATAGGAACTGCTGGTTGCAGCTCTTTCTTGAATTTTTGCATCTGTTAGCACCAAACTGCCCCTCCTTTCCTTATGGGGCCTATACTATAAATCATTTCTTCAACAACCCAACGTAAAACATCCATTAATTTTTATTCTTTCATCCTTACAAATTTACCTTTTTCTTATTTAATTTTTTATATACGAAATTCAGAAAAAATTTTTGCGCTCGTTCTTTTAAAAATATTTTTTCGTGTCTTCGCGTTTCAACGTTTTTTACATAACGTTATGCATTCTTCTAGCTAGAAATAAAGATCAAGCAGCTTTTTTCCTTCGAAAATCAGCCGCTTGATCTTTATTTTATAAGTATGAACAAGTCTTACTTCACTTTTCCGCCTTCTACTACAACGGTTTCTGGATCAATGGATTCACCATAAGCAGGTTTTAGAGTTGCATCATATGCT
>Ga0366774_1164_pt1 | contig 9235 bp, 10 predicted proteins | sample BONcelHN113001D9_FD_207068 | JGI IMG/M metagenome (GOLD analysis project Ga0366774, IMG submission 207068) | Enriched cells from coal bed in the Powder River Basin, Montana, United States - BONCAT cells N11 rep2 HSBNCT.N11.300.1.D9 ...
ATATTATGCTGAGAGACAACTTATAAAGTCAGGTGATAAATATGCCATTTACTACAAGGGAACTCTTAGCAAAAATGATTAAATGCGAAGCGGGTGGGGAAGGCGACAACGGAATGCGCGCGGTTGCCACCATTATTAGAAATCGTGCGAATGTACCGAACGGGGAATTCGCCCGCGTCAGCCAAGGCGGGGATTTCCGCAGAATTATGGAGCAGCCCGGGCAGTTTGACTGCATGAGGGAGACATTGAACGGTCAATACAATCCCCAAAATGTCTACAACATAGATCCGGATGAAGTGCATTACGCCATTGCCGATTGGGCGATTGCTAACAATATTTTTTCTGGCGTGGGGAATTGCCTGTTCTATTTTAATCCGTATAACCCGGAGTGTCCCACCTACTTCCCGTCGGGAGGGGCCGGCGTAATCTACAATCGGATTAACCAGCACTGTTTTTATGCCCCTACATCCAAATATGCGTCAACGTGACCTGAGGAGGAATTTCGAGTATGGATAATTACAACCCTGCCATGGGCGGCTGTGGCTGCGGGGACGGTTCCCCGGTACCCACAGCACCGTTTGCGGCACAAAATATTACAAGCAACAGCTACGCAAATCCGGCATCCACCCAATCGGCTGTGAGCGGCGCTTCAAAGATGGGCGCAAGCAAGGTACCAACGATTGAGGACGTTGCTAATTATAACTTCATGAATCCCACACAGCAGGAACAGCAGCGGCAGCAGCTTGAGCAGGGCGGCGCGACTCTGGCTCCGGGTATGCCGGGTTATAACGGCAGAAACGGGCAGATGCAATCCGCTGGGCAAATGGCGAGCGGGGGCGGGCTTGCGCCGATTACACCAACCGCCGCGCAAGCCGGTGCGATTACAGGCGATAACCTGCAATATATGAATGGCTTCCTGCGCACGCAAATCGGCCGTCCTGTGCTGGTAACTTTTTTAATCGGAACCAATACGCTGACAGACCGGTCCGGAATTCTTCTCGGAGTCGGCATCAATTACATCTTAATTAATGAAACTCAAACCGACGACGTGCTGGCCTGTGATTTTTATAACATCAAGTTTGTTCGGTTCTATTATTAAGAAAAGAGGAATCCCCAGTGTATGGGGAATTCCTCTTTTGATGTATGGGGACAGGCAGTTGGTGATTTTACCCCTGTGCTTCCACATTTTGTGCAGCGGCGGCTTCGGGCGGCAATTGAACCGCGGGCGCTTTGCCAGTGCTGCTGATATCGCCGGTAATTTCACATTTGGATATGTTTATCGTAACGCCGCTTCCGTCAATGTTATGAAACATCTTATTAACCGCTTCGGTTGCGTCCAGTTCAATACGAACAATGCTGCCGGAGGATTCGTCAATGTAACAATAGCCGTAAAGGTCGCCGATGCCGTCAAGAATGGTTTGAACAATCGTCGCTGATCCCTGTGCCATGCCGGTTGCGGTCACAATATTTTCAACAGTGCCGCGGAGCACCTCACTTTGGAAGGTCAGTTCCAGTTTGTGTACTTTTTTTGCATCGAGAGTGGTCTCGCGCGCATATTTTTGTCCTTTTATGCTGTCCAAAAGCCGCAGAATATCCACCTGCCGCAGCGGCGTAGTGTCTATATCGCCGGCAGACGTCTTCTGCCATCCGCTTCCGGAATCAGAGTAGAACCAAAGCCCGTCCGTATCCGTAACAGTATAGGACGTGCTGTTTCCGGCTGTTCCACCGAGCAGGGAAGTCTGGGTGGATTTTAAAGCAAACGGCTTTGCCCAATATACAATTTCATTTCCGGTTTTATAGGTGTTCTGTTTCTCGTTTGCGGTAAATTCAAGCGTATTGCTGATGGAAGCCGTGCAGTTCTGAATCGCATTTGCATTTGCTGTCGCTTCGCGCATCAGTACGTCAGCGTCCGGCTTACTTGCGCATGCAGTCAGGGAACACATCATCCATAAAACAAAAATCAAACCGAATGTTTTTATTAATTTCATTAAACTACCTCTATGTTCCAGTTTCAGTATCGATACTGAATGACTACTGAATAAACCATTATTTAAAAAATGCAACGAAACGAAAAATTCAAATTCCACCCGGCAGTTGCGCGCTCCCGCGCGCCGGCAAGAGGGGATGAGGGCGGCAGAGCCGCCCTTTTCGCTCCGCTGGGGCGCAAGGCTTTTTAAAGCATTTTGCAAAAAATCTCTGCGCCTGTGCGAAGGCTCAGCTTCCAGACTTTCGGATTTTCCCGCAATAGCTTTTGTTTTCTCTTAGTTGCTTATGATTCAGCAGGTATTACTTATCATAACAAATTTTATGAGGAATCGCAACCTATATTACCCGTGTACTTGACATAATACCCCCAATAAGGGTAAAATATCAATATATATTTATGTGTCTTTGGAACAGCGAATCTAAATTTATGATTATCGCAGAGGAGTCTGTAAATGAATAAAATGAAGCAGGCGGCTATGAAAATGGCGTCGCTTTCCGTTTATAAGGGGATATTGAACCGCACTGTCCCCAAGGCGTTCTACCGGCTGCTGTGGGCGGAAAACGAGCAGGAATTCTTAACCTCATGGGGTAATTTGTTCGCTGTATTGTGTGAACGCGGGTTCAGCGAAAGCCTTGCCGAATGCATTACCGGAACAGCGTTGTATGATGAAAATGCGTTTTCTCTTTCGGCTGCCGCGGGGGGGACTGATTTCCCCCAAGCCATGATGAATGCGGTGGAACGGGACTTAAAAATAATACTTGAGATTTCATCCATTACCCCGCAGGAGCTTTTGGAAGAGTGCCCCTTTCAGTCAGAGCTTCAGCTGCTGGAACTTCCGCTTTGGAAGACAGGGGAGCCGGTCGGCGCTTTGCAGGGCGACCTGAAGGGCTGCATCCAAAAAATGCAGACGTATTACCGGGAAAACGGCTGCGGCATGTACGCACGTTACCGTGCGTTTATCTGGCGCGATCAAAAGATACAGCCGGTTGCCTACCCTGACAAGACCCGCCTTTCCGACCTGAAGGGCTACGAGATTCCGCGCAAACTTGCAATGGACAATACGCTTTCGTTTTTGCAGGATTTACCCGCCAATAACTGCTTGCTTTACGGCGACCGCGGCACAGGAAAATCATCCACGGTGAAAGCGCTGCTCAATGAATTTTACCCCAAGGCGCTGCGGGTCATTGAAATGCCCAAAGAATCGCTGATGGATTTCCCGCTGCTCGTGGACCAGATTGCGGCGATTCCCATGAAGTTTATCATATTTATCGATGATCTGTCCTTTTCCAAGCAGAACGATACCTACGCGGCACTCAAAGCGGTATTGGAGGGCGGGCTGGCCGCACGGCCGGAAAACACCCTGATTTACGCCACGTCCAACCGCCGCCATTTGGTGCGCGAAACTTTTTCCGACCGTGAGGGCGACGAAGTGCACCGGGGCGATACGATGCAGGAAAGCCTTTCGCTGGCAGACCGGTTCGGGCTGTCCATCAATTTTTCCCTGCCTGACAAAGCAAGATATTTGGAAATTGTGCGGCAGCTTGCAAGGCAGCGCCGACTGGAAGATTATATTGACGATTTGGAGAAAGGCGCGGAACGCTGGGCAACCGAGCGCGGCGGCCGTTCCCCGCGCTGTGCAAGGCAGTATATCAGTGACGCCGAATCGCGCATCCGGCGCGGACAGGCTCTGTTATAAACCGTGAATTGAAAAGGAGAACGAAATGCTGAAAAAACTTACGGCAGGAATTTTGTGTATCTGCTTAACGGCAGTTGTGTTTGCCGGCTGCGGCCCTAAAAATGATATTTCGTCCGGCGCCGGATCCCAGGAATATCCGGTCACCATCGGGAATGTATCAATAAAAACACAGCCCACCGGTGTGGCGGTGCTTTCGGCGAATTTAGCCGATGTCATTTTGGCAATGGATTACGAAATACAGCTGAAAGCCAAAAGCGCGGAATGCACTCAGAGTGACCTTTCCGTTCTTGCCAACGTCACAGCGGATGACGCAAAGCAGATTAAGAGCCTTGGCGCGGATTTGGTTTTGACGGACATCGACCTGACGGAAGCGCAGGTCAATGCAATGAATCAGGAAGGTGTAACCGTGCTGAAAATTTCCAAAGCAACCAGCAGGGAGGACCTCGACCGTCTTTACTCCCAGGTTGGCGGTGCGTTGAAAGGCGCAATTACCGGTTATGAGCATGGGAAAAAGACATCACAAAATATTTTTCTCACCATTGATGATATTGCCCGCATCATACCCGATAGTAACACTCCGATTACTGTTGCATACCTTTTTGATACGGACGGCGGCGTTGTGACCGGCGACACGCTCGAAGGAAAACTGATTGAGTCCGCGGGGCTGGTGAATGCCGCCTCCGACGGAACCGGAAATAAAATGGAAGTTGCTGCGTTGCTGCGCGCGGACCCGAAATACATTTTCTGCCCCACAGGCATGAAAGCGAAGCTGGCGCAGTCCGAGGAGTACAAAAAGCTCACTGCGGTCAAAGAGAACCGGGTATATGAAATGGAACCAAGTCAAATGCTCCTGCAGGGCAGGGAAATGATTGACGCGGTCAGTTTTATGGCGGGCACTGTTTACCCGGAGCTTTTAAAGGGTACGGGCGACAGCAGTTCAACCCCCTCGTCCGGCGTTACCTCCAGTGCATCCTCAACCGTAACCGGAACAACGACGACACTGAAAAAAGACTCGCAGGGCCCCGATGTTTTAAAAATGCAGAACCGTTTGCAGGAACTGGGGTATATGTTCGTAAAACCGAGCGGGCTTTTCGCCGAAGGCACCGAACAGAGCGTGAAGGACTTTCAGCTGCTCAACGGGCTTGAAGTGACCGGAATCGCCGATCCAATCACGCTGCAAAAGATGTACGCAGCCGATGCAAAAAAACGCACCAGCTAAATGAGATTAATTTAATAAAAATGACTCCGCTCACTTCCCGGGAAATGAGCGGAGTTTTTTAATTCTTGACAAATCCAAGGAAACATTGTTATTATGCATTATAAAGAATAATATCACATAATAATGAAAATTGGCAGTATTATAATAACATCTGCTCGTGGGAACATATTATTCAAAGACTAAAAAATAAAAAGAGGCAATATTATGGATATAATAAGACTTGCAATCAGCTTGATAGCGATTTCAATTTTCGTAAGACTGTTTATCACATTAACAAAACCAATTTACCCTTTTATTCAAAGAATCTTTTCAAAATTAAAGAATTGAAAGAGGGATGAATTTGATGGAAACTGACTTGGCGATAAAATCCACTGCAAGATGGAGTTCAAACAGCCTGAAGCTGATCGCCATTGCGGCAATGCTGATTGACCATATTGCGTGGGCGTTTATTCCCACACTTTCCCCATTGGGACAGATAATGCATGTGATCGGCCGGATTACTGCACCCGTCATGTGCTATTTTATTGCGGAGGGGTATTACCGTACAAGGAACGTAAAAAGATATGCTCTGCGTCTTGCGGTGTTCGCTGCTGTTTCGTATCTGCCGTTTTTGATGTTTGAAACAGGGAAACTGCCCACGCTGCAAACAGCCGGAACATGGAATGTAATTTATACCCTGTTGTGCGGCCTGCTTGCACTTTGGGCATGGGATAAAATGACGAACAGGGACCAGAGCATTATGGTAATCGTCGGTCTGTGTTTTTTAGCCTCCTTTGGGGACTGGAGCATTTTCGGCGTGCTATACGTGCTGGCGTTCGGCATGAACCACGGCGATTTGAAACAGCAGATCAAGTGGTTTTCCATTGTATCACTGATTATGCTGGTGTTTTCCTCACTGCCTTACATAATCATGAATATCGTGCTTTTGATTCCGTCCGCTGTTCCCTTTGTTCTGCAAATGACGGCGGGCAGGGCAGTTCCCCCATTTTATGCGCAGTTTTTTCAGGCGGGAGTTTTTCTGGCTGTTCCGATTCTATTGTGCTACAACGGTCAGCGCGGCGGTGGAAAGTACGGCAAATGGATTTTCTACATTTTTTACCCGCTTCATCTTACCGTTTTGGTTCTCCTGAAATTGTTCCTTATCAAATAATATCAGGCAACTGTAAAACCGCCCCATTTCCCAAAAGGAAACGGAGCGGTTTTTTGTATGATAAACTTTATTGATATCAGAAGATGCTTCCAACGCAGAGCAGCTTTTCCGGCAGGTCGGCGCGGTAGTCGGGCGCCTGCGGGTCAAGGCTGTTAATGACCACGCCGTGGCAGTTGTTGCCGGCAGTGGAGTGGATGTAACGCTTTTCGTCAAGGTACATGGCAACATGGCCGGGGAAGAACATCAGATCGCCCTTTTTCATATTCTCAAAAGCGATTTCATGCATCGGGAACTCCGCCTGCATGTGCGCGTCACGGCAGATAAGCACACCGTTGAGCAAATAAGCCATGGAGCACAGTCCGCTGCAGTCAATACCAAGCGGCGTTTTGCCGCCCCAGCGGTATTGGGTACCAAGGTAGGCAAGTGCGGATTCGGCGAATGCGCTGCGCAAATCAGGTTCATCTGCATTATCCCATTCTGTAAGATACTCCCCGAGGAACGCGCCCCATGTCCATCCCTCGCGCCCGTCGCACAGGCGCACCTTCTGCCAGCCGTCCTGCGCTTCGCTCAGTGGGCTGACAAGCGCGCCGCGTGTCAGTTCGCAAACATACTGCCCCTGCACCTTTGGAACGCTCAGAATGTCCGCGTGCGATTGCAGCACCACAGCTTTCGGCGCTTCGTCCCATTGATGAATCAGTGCCTCATCGAAACAGAGGTGCTTTTCCTCGACCCAACCTTCATAAAGGTAGTGCGTACGGATGCGGTGCCAAATTCCTTCGTTTTCCAGCACTTCGGCCTTCATGCCGCAAAGCACTTCATCCGAAAGCTCCTTTTCAAACGGTGTTTCCATCATGGGGGCAAGCATTGAATGAATCAAAGCATATTTCATGGAACCGGTACCTCACTTGTAAAATTCATAAACAGCTTTGGAAAGCCTTCCGATCAGCCGCTTGGCAACCGGGTTTTCTTCCGTATCGCTCATGGCTTCCGTTACATAGCAGCCGAAATAATACTCATGACCGGTCAGGTAAAAAATACCCGCGTCGTGATTCAGGTGGTCCAAACCGCCGGTTTTGTGTGCAAACGTAATATCGGACGAGCAAAGGTAACGCAGTCCGCTGCTAAAATCACGCTGACGCTTTAAAACGCTCAGTGCAAGTTCACAAAGCTCCGGTGATAAAATGGACTTATGATATAACTTTGAGAATACCGCAAGCTGGTCGGCCGCGCTTGTGTAATTGTTGCGCCCCGCCTTCACTGCGTCCCAGTCCAGCATTTTGCGCTCCAGAACGGTGGATTTTAGCCCTAATGACTCACAGTATCCGTTTATTGTGTCTATTCCCAAAAGTTCAATCAGGATGTTTGTCGCGGTGTTGTCGCTGTTGATGATCATCCAAGTAATCAGTTCTTCCAACGGGCAGTCCTTCTGTCCGCAGTTAAACACTTCGGTGTCTTCCAAAACCTCCTGGCAGGAAACGGGAATCCGCTGGTCAAGCGAAAGCTTTCCCTTTTGTACTAAATCCAGCGCGGTCAGCATAATTGCTGTTTTGATGATGCTTGCCGCAACGAGTTTCCGTTCCGGTTCAAACGAAAGCACGGTTTCGTTGCTTGTAAAGTCATGAACCAGCAGGGACACCGTCGCGTCAGCATCTTTTATTTCATTTTCCGCGTAATCCCGTAAATCTGTTAAATTCATAATATCAGTCCAATACGTTTATTTTGCCGGAAATAGAATTCAGTTCAATTTCTTTGCCGAGCGGCAGTGACAGGCTCGGCAGGCTGTGCCCGCAGGCCAGATTCATTAAAGCCGGTTTGTGCTCCGGCACGATGAGTTCCTCAAATACCTGCTCGAGCGTGAGGGACTTATTCGGATGCTCTGCGTCACAGTGCGTCCAGTATCCAAGCATGATTCCGGCACAGTCACGGAATTTCCCGGCTGCTTTCAGGTGGTTCAGCATGCCGTCAATTCGGTACGGTTCCTCGTCCACATCTTCAAGGAACAAAATTTTATCCCGTGTATCAATTTCATACGGCGTGCCGAGGGAGGAGGACACAAGGGAAAGGTTGCCGCCTGTCAAAATACCGCGCGCACAGCCGCCGACAAGGGTTTTCAGCAAAAAATTGTCAGGGTTTTTCAATTCACTCAGCGGTTCGCCGAACAGCACTTTTCTTAAATAGTCCAGCGTATAATCATCCGCGCCGTCATAAAGTTCGGTCGAGGGCATCGGCGTGTGGTAAGTGACTATATCACAATATTGATTGATCATGATGTGCAGCGCTGTAATATCGCTGTATCCGCTGAAATATTTGGGATGATTCCGGATGAGTTCAAAGTCAATCTGATTCATTAAACGCTGCGAGCCGTATCCGCCGCGGATACACAAAATTCCGTCAATGTCCGGGTCCGCGAACGCGGAGTTGATATCGTCCGCCCGGAGCTGGTCGCTCCCGGCAAAGTAACCGTGCGATCTTCTTGTGCTTTCAAAGACGACGGGCCTTAGTCCAAGTTCTTCCACGGCACGGACAGCCGGGCCGAATTTTTCCGGCGGTACGGGGCCTGCCGGTGCAATCAGCGCAACACGCGCTCCCGGAAATAATGGTTTTGGGGTTAACATAGTATCAACGCTCCAATATATGCCGGTACTCCTCGATTTCGGGCTCGTTGGCCAAAACAAAATGGCCGGGCTCTATTTCACACCATGTCGGCTTGTTGACCGAATAATCGTGCTGATCGGGGTCGTAGACAATTAATTTTTTATTTTTTTCTGCGATTGGGTCTGGCATGGGAATTGCGGAGAGCAGCGCACGGGTATAGGGGTGAAGCGGGTGCGCAAACAGCTGCTCCGTTTCGGCCAGCTCTACAAGGGAGCCTTTGCGGATCACCGCGATCCGGTCGGAAATAAAGCGTACCACGGATAAATCATGCGCTACGAAAAGATAGGTCAGTCCGCGCTTTTCCTGTAGCTCCGAAAGCAGGTTCAGCACCTGTGCGCGGATGGAAACATCGAGCGCGCTGATCGGTTCGTCGGCAATAATAAATTCCGGCTGCATAATGAGCGCACGGGCAATGCCGATACGCTGTCTTTGTCCGCCGGAAAACTCGTGCGGAAAGCGGCTTGCAAACTCAGGCAGAAGGCCAACGTCCGTCAGTACTTTTTCCACTTCCGCCTTGCGTTCGGCCTC
>Ga0366774_1166_pt1 | contig 9068 bp, 2 predicted proteins | sample BONcelHN113001D9_FD_207068 | JGI IMG/M metagenome (GOLD analysis project Ga0366774, IMG submission 207068) | Enriched cells from coal bed in the Powder River Basin, Montana, United States - BONCAT cells N11 rep2 HSBNCT.N11.300.1.D9 ...
TGACCGCATATTTCTTCACAGCTTCATAAAATGGCAGGTTACGGTCGGTCAGCCTTATATCAGCCAGCTCATCTGCAGAGAAGGAATAAATGGGTGAACGCAGGACGGCCAGCAGTGGAATATCCTGCAGCGGATTATCGATTATGCCAAGCAGTGATAGCATAGTCTGGATCTCCACTGTTTTAAAGTAGCCGGTACCAGTATCGGCATATGACGGTATCCCTTCCAGGCTCAGCACTTCCGAAAAAATCCCCGACCAGTTCCGTGTGGTCCTCAAAAGTATTACAATATCCCTGTATTCTACTTTTCTGTATTCCTTAAGCTTTTTGTCATATACTTTGAAAGCAGTGCTCTCCGGCGAGTTACCCATAAGCTGCCGTATTCTCCCGGCAACTATCCTTGCCTCGGCCTGTATGGCGTCCAGCCCTTCGCTTTCCTCCTGCTGCCCCATGCTTTCATCAGCTTCCTCCGCCTGGAGACTGCTATTCTCCTCCGTATTACCCCCACTTACCGAAAGGTCGATTATATCAACCTCCACCGACCATGGGGACGGTTTTTGTGTCTTTGGAAATGCATTGGAATCGTCTCCCTGTATTTCACGGTTCTCTTGTTTCAAGGCAATATACTGTAGGGACACTTCCGTCTCATTACATACAAGAGAACCGTCCCCTTGTATTTCTGCAAAGGAATCAGAAGAACCGTCCCCTTGATTCCGTGGTTTGGGGAAGGTGGCGCCGGGATACAATGCTTCTTCTTCGGTGTAGTTCAATTCGCCCACCAGCTCAGACATGATTTGCTTGAATATAAAGTTTACAGCATTAATTATTTCATGGCGGCTCCTGAAGTTTTTGTATAAGAGGATACGCATGCTTTCCGAGCCTGATTCCGAGGGGTAATTGTTGTATTTGGCAAGGAAAAGCTCCGGCCTGGCCTGCCTGAATCTGTATATACTCTGCTTTACATCTCCCACCATGAATATGTTGGGCTGCCCTGTTTCCATACGTGATATCGTATTTATTATCACTTCCTGTATAAGATTGCTGTCCTGATATTCATCTACAAGAATTTCTTCATACTTCTCTCTCAGATCCAATGCAATCTTTGAAGGCTCACCATCGGCAAGCAGTATCTTCAGGCATAGATGCTCCAGATCATTGAAATCCAGAAGGGCTCTTTCCCTCTTCTTGTCATTATATCCGGCGCCGAATTCGGCTGCCAGCCGGGCGAGAGCTTTAAATACAGGATAAACTGCCTTAAATTCCTTTACTGCTTCATCAGAGGTGATGTTGAAAGTACTCTCAACCATCTTTGACAGCCTGTCCTTTACTTCCTTCCTGGCTGCCTTCACCTGCTCCTGAGCCGAAACATCGGCATCTTTTCCACACCTGGGCAATCTGGCAGGTTCAAAGGAGTTAAAGGCACGGTACAAATCATCCCAGCCGATCGCATGGATTTCAGCTTTAGTCAGCGCCTCCAGCAGCATTTCCAATAGTCTGAGATCTTCTTCAAGGCAGGCTGCATAAGGCTCGAGTCCGTTGGCCCTTCGTGCGGCTCCAAGAGCATCCTCGGTTAATACCATCATGCCTTTTAATTGTGCCGTTACACTTTTTATTATGACCTTTCCCCATGTTGTTTTGCTCAGGTCTGTGTCGTCCGGAAGATTGAATTCCTCCGTATGCTCCTCCAGCCATTTTAAAGGCCAGGGATGGCTCTGGATAAATTCATGCAGCGACAGGACAATTTCCTGCAGTTCCTCATCGCTTTTCCCTCCTCCATAGCATTCCACAAGCTTTAAGAAATCCTCATCTGTATTCTCCGCCTCATATCTATCATCAAACAGCTCTTCAAGAACATCCAGCTTCATTAGAATTGTCTCTGTTTCATCTGCAATCCTGAATACGGGATCCAGCTCTATCAGGTGGAAATTGCTGCGTACAACCTCGAGGCAGAAGGAGTGAAGAGTGGTTATACTGGCCTTCCCAAGAAGAGTAAGCTGCTTTTGCAGATGCTCAGATGAAGGATCGGCTTCAAGAGCTTCCTCCAGGGCAAGGCCTATTCTCTCCCTCATTTCAGCTGCTGCAGCATTGGTAAAGGTAACTACCAGCAATGAGTCTATGTCCAGAGGATTTTCCAAATCCGAAATCTTCCTTATTATTCTTTCCACAAGCACTGCAGTTTTACCGGCGCCGGCCGCTGCCGCCACCAGGAGATTGCAGCCCGTTTGTGTAATTGCTTTCAATTGCTCGCATGTCCACTGTGCAGTGCTCATACCTTGATTTCCTCCCTGCCGCTTCTTACAGAATCACCATGCATGTAGCTCCATACATCTTCATCCTTAATGTCCGGAAGAAATCTGTAATTATTGTCTGCTACAGCAGGGTCAAACTGGCATACGGAAGTATAACTGCAATAAGTGCATGCTGTGACTGTTCTTTTTTTGTATGGGCTTATTTTTACATTACCTCTTAAAATCTCTTCTCCGATGTTCATTAGCGTCTTCCTTACATGTTTCCGCAAAACGCCGAACTGCTCCTCGGTGGCAGCTGATGATCTCCCCAGAATGTCTCCTTTGTTGAGCCTTGCGGGAATTATGAGTGAATCTCCGTCTATCTGCCTGTCCATTTCCCTGACCAGTCTGACATCAGCCAGCAGCAAGCCTTTCATTCTAAGCTGCTTCATTATGGCTTTTTCTATATCCTCCCGGGTATTGAGCCTGTCACCCTTGATAATGGGATCATCAAGCCTGAAATACAATACTCCTCCCGGAAGCAGCTTTTTTCCCTTTTCATTTCCAAGCACCGCATCCATATAAGTAAGCAGCTGAAGCTGCAGCCCATAATATACATCAGCCAGCTTCAATGCTTTGTTACCTGACTTATAATCAATTATCCGAAGATAAGTTCCATCTTCATTGGTCATGGAGTCAATTCTGTCGATTCTGCCGGTGAGGCTAAGTCTGTCGCCTGAGGGCAGTTCAATATCAATGGGAGGGTATTGGCCATATTCTGAGAATTCCACCTCATATCCCACAGGCTCAAAGCCGCTGCGCTTCATATGTTCGGATATTGTGAGCACAGATCTGGTAACGATTCTTTTTAATCGGCCTGTCAGATAAACATATTTTTTGGAGCTGTTGAATACTGTCCCGGAGGCTTTTCCCAGCATTCCGTCAATAATGGATGAAACCTGCTCCATGCACCATTCCTTTTCAAGAGTGCGCCAGCTTATGCTTTTGCCGGCTATAAGACGTGAGAATTCATCTATGACATTATGCATGAAAGTTCCAACATCAACAGGATTGAGGCGGAATACCATTCTTTCTTCCGCTTTCAGTCCATATTTGACATAGTAGGAAAAAGGGCAGGAGGAATATGCTTCCAAACGTGAGATACTTGTATTTATCGGACTGCCATAGAGACTCAAGGCTCTGTTCACTTCCATCTGCGACGGCTGGTTGGAATATCCCAGACCGGCCAGCATCACAGTGCATCTCTCTGCCCAGAAGCTGTCATTTTGAAACCATCTGAAAACCTGCGGCCACAATACACCTGTGCCATAGCCTTCAAAACGCTTTCTGACCATGGCTGTTAATTCATTAAACGCTGGACCGGGGGCTGCAATAAGCTCAATTTCACTCTCTCCCGTATTTATTCCGGTAATGTCACTTGATTCCCGCAGCATTGGAAAAATTCTTTTTATATCCGAAATCAGTCTTGACGGCCGCAAGGCTTTTCCATCCCTGTCGGCAGCCGGATAACTCAGCCGCAAATATTCGGAAGGTGTGGCAAGAGATGTATATACAAGGAACCTTTCCTCCAGCAGCTTGTATTTGGAATCTTTAGCAAGCTGCAGCCCCAAGCTGTCCAGCCTGATTCTTTCAGCATCCGTCAGAATTCCCTCTTCATTGACTGAAGCCGGAAAAACTCCTTCATTTACGCCAAGGATGAATAGCGCCTTGATTTCATGGCTCTTGGATCTTTCAATGCTTCCCACCAGCACCTGGTCAAGGGCCGGGGGTATAAGCCCTATGGAATACTCCTCGAAGCCTGCTGCAAGTATTTCACTAAACCTGCCAATGCCAAGAACGTCTTCACCTGTAACTTCCACTACCTGGGTAAGAACCTCCATTACAATATTCCAGACTTGCCGGTATTCGACTACCTTACCCAGCTCACCCAGGACCGAGAAGTGTTGAATCAGTCCTTCAATGCGCTGTGGAACACCAATATCACATAAGAACTCAAATAAAGCAGTGCAGATTTCTGTTGCATTTCTGCGTCCTCCGGTTTTTTTACGGAATGCTGAAAGAGGCTGCGCTAATTGAATTCTGGCTCTGTTAACCGTTTCCATGGACTGCTGCTCATAAGAATCCATCCCTTTTTTATCAAAACCGTATTCAACCCTGGCAAGCCACTCCTGTTCCTGTGTCCATTTGTTTCCTTTTATTCCGCAAGCAAGAACATAGTTTTCCAGGACATCCGAGCTCTCTCGGTCAATGTTGGACATACCGGATTTCACATAGCGGAAAACCGATTCATAGGACCAGTTGCTTTTAAATATGTCAAATACCGAAAGTATGAGTATTACCAGCGGATGACCCGTAATATCCCTCTTCTTGTCAACAAAACAAGGTATATCATACTCTTTGAATATGACCGAAACCACTTTTTCATAATTATCAAGGTTCCTGCAGGTTACTGCAATATCCCTGTAACGCAGACCAGTCTCCCTGCAAAGCTTTATGACCTCTCTGGCTGCAGACTCCACCTCTGAAAACATATTTGCGGCAGCAAAAACAGAAATACTTTCAGCAGGAGTGCCATATTTACGGCAAGGATAGGAAAACAGGTTCTGTTCAAGATGCCCCAAAGCCTTGTTGGAACAAAATCTGCCCGGTCTGGCACAGCTGCCGCTGCCATACTGTCCAAGCCGGATTGGCAGCTCAATATTCACATTTGCCTGTTGTGCCAGCTTCTTAAGCTTGTCTGCCGTATTCCTTACAGGTGCAAAAACCAATCCGGGTATTGTATCCAAATCAGTCTCAAGGCAGTCGGTACACAGGCAAATATTCACACGCTCCGATTTATCCAGAAGCTTTTGAATAACCTTGAATTCCTGAGGTGTGAAGCCGGTGAACTCGTCAATCCAGATTTCAGTATTATTAAATTGTTCAGATTTATCCAGTTTTTTACATAATTCCGTGAGATCATCATCCGAGTCCATGTATTTATGATGAATTGCAGCTTCAAATTCCGTATATATAAGGCTCAAATCCTGGAGCTTGTGCCTGAGGCCGCTTGTTTCATCAAGCCCGGCTGATGTCTCCTTAAGTATTTCGGGAGACAAATCATACCTTTTGAATTCTGCTATCATTTTTGACATGGTATTTGCAAATCCCTTTTGCCTGGCAGCACTTGAAAAAACACACAGCTCATCCTTAAGCCTGTCCATGATTCTAAAAAGAATCATACTCTTACCTGCATTATTTATATGACGGCGTGCAATGCCTCCAACTTCGTTGAAGACCCTGTATGCCATACGACGGAAGCTGAGAACCTCAGCCTGCATCATACCGCCTTTACCTGCCGCCCTGATCAGGTTTTTCTCTGCCTGCAGTGAAAATTGCTCCGGCACTATTAAAACTATTTTGCTCCGGCTGTTGTTAATACTATCTTTTATACTCTCCAGGCAAAAGCGTGTCTTTCCGCTGCCCGCACGTCCGTATACAAGCCTCAGGCTCATTCTGGCACCTCTTTTTCAGATAAACCTTTATCAAACAGCATTATTAATCTGATATTGATTTTACCATACGAAGCAGCTAACTGCAAAAAGAAACCTTATCGCGGGTGCAATTTAATGGATATATCCAAGGCTGCAATTCACAAATTACAGCCTTGGATATATCAGAAATATTTATTATTCTTTATATTAGTACTACAGCGAAACAAACATTTATTTATCGGCATTTATGCGCCTTACAGAAATATCGCGAACGCTTTAATGCGCTATTTCTGTAAGGATAATTAAAATGTTTCGCTGTAGTATTAGGTTCTTTATATTAGGTTTGATTTTTGCAGCAGTCTTCGTACTATCACCGCAACCTCAGCTCTGGTAATGTTGTCTTTTGGGGCAATCATATTGCCATCCCTGCCGGAAATAATTCCGGTTTTTATACAAGCAGCAATATTGCTTTTCGCATAAGCTGCCGATTCGTTTGAATCTCCGAAGCCTGCAAGTAGTTTTTCAATCTCATCTTTTTCAAATTCTACTTTTGATCCGGTGATCCTCATTGCCTTGGCGATCATGGTCATAGCCTGTTCACGGGTAATTTTGTCCATTGGGCCGAATTTACCGGCACCGTAGCCTTCGATGATCTTAAACGATGAAGCTGTTTTGATATATTCACAGTACCATGCAGTATCACTGACATCGGTAAACGGATTGCTGCCTGTTCCGGGTTTCAATCCCAATGCCCTTACAATGATGGCTGCAAATTCCGCACGGGTAATATCCCTGTCCGGTTCGAACATATCATTGCCCACACCGCTGATAACCATTCTGGAGCCCATATCATTGATGGCTTCCTTCGCCCAATGTTTTTCTGCATCCTTGAATTGCAACGGATGCCATATAACTGAATATAGGCTGTTAGTCAGGCTGTTGATGACTGCATAGTATTTGCCGTTGATGACAGTTACCCTTGTAGGCACATGTCTGACGGTTCCGTCCGGATCAATGATGATGCCTGTTGTAACTTTGCTTGGATCCACTCCGTCGGGTATCGATATCATTCTTTCTACATAAGCATCGAAATTCTTTACTTTTACTGTCTTATTACCATATGTGCACTTCACGTTGAACTCCACCGGTGCTGCAACAACTGTAAATTCGCCGTTTTTGGCAGAGCTTTCAACCAGCTTTAAAGCTTCTGCTGCAGGCTTGGCTATTTCTATTTGAACTTTTATGTCCTTGAGTTCGACCTGGCTGCCTAACTGCTGGGATATGGAGTTTATATTGATCTCCTTCGCCGGCAATGTGTATGTCGCATTTCCTGTTTTAACTTCAAGCACTGCTTCTTTGACTTCCATGTTCTTGATCATCTGTCCGTTCAACTCACCGATTACAATATCGGCATTCGTATTTACATATATTGTTACTACAGCATTGTTTCCTTCCGCTGCCAGCTTTTGCTCCAGTTTTTGGTGGTCTACCGTGACAGTGGTGACTGTCTGGTTTCCTTCGGTAGTGGTTGTGGCTGTCCCTGCCTTTTCAGTCTTACCGTTGACAAGAATGTCTACCCCCGTATTTGCAGGAGTTGTGGTTGCACTTGTGCTATCGCCATCCCCGGTAGAATTCGTCCATTTTGCATATAGCGTTATATTGCCGGTTACAGTGTCGGCACTAAAGCTCCATGAATTTATACAGCCCGCTTCCTTGTACCAGCCGCTAAAAGTATATCCTGACCTGGTTGGATCTGTCGGTGCGGTTATTGTTAAGCCGTACACCACTTCTGTGACAGAATTTACGGCACTGCCTCCCTGTGAGTTGAAAGCTACGGTATAACCATTTGCAATCGATACGGTTTTTGTACTGACAACATTTAACGGATTATCGTCCGGCATTCCGCCGTATTCAACTATATATCCTCTTGCGTTTGAATTGTTCGGTGCAAAATCATTCCAATACCCCGCATCTGACGATCCGGGCCCGAAGATGTGTGCAAAATATTCAGTCCCGCCATGATTGTTCGGCTCCCCTGTGCTCCAGTGGGCATAATTTCCGCCTGCTGCCGTGCCGGATGCATATCCTGACCAGAATGCAAGCCCGTTGCCTGAGTCCTCCAGGCCTTCAGGTCCTGTCACCCATCGCCAGTCTCCGGCCGGATGATTTATGTCTTTAGCTCCGATCCATCCAAGTCCCGATGTCTTTGCCTGAACAAAGCTATTTTCACCTTCACTCGTAAGAGTAACCAGATAGCCTTGCCTTCCGTACAGGCTTCTTTCTTCGGCTGCTGTTTCGGCGTTATTCCATGTAATTGATGTGTAATTGTTTACATATTCGTAGAAATGTCCCGTAGGCGCATAATACAGTCCTCAGCCCACCGAAAAGTCGATATTCCTGCTCGTCAGGACATCGGAAGACGTTGAGAATCTGACGCTTCTTAATGCAGCCTGATAATTATCCTGGGTATCTGAGCCTGTCAATGTCAAAACGCCGGCAGTTGAATTATAGCTTCCTGTTATATTGCCGATCTGAGCCGGGTAGGTCAAAACATCACCCGCGGAAAAATTGCGGATCATAACTGAAGCTCCGTCTATGCTTCCGGTAATGGCGGTCAGTGTCAGCCCGCCGTCTATGACGACGGAAGAACCGGCAGCAATATAGCTGGTATTTCCGCCGGAGGTTGCCAGTCCGTCTGTGCCAGCGGTCAGTGTAATATCAGCAGAGGCCGAGGATACATTGTTTGCCGCGTCTACGGCATAAACCTGATAGGTGCCTGCAGTAAGGCCGGTGGTGTTTAACGGGGTTGATGTATTTGCGGTGCAGGAAGCTGTCGCCTTGTTAGCTGTTACCGCATCTAGAGCGGCTTTATTGGCATAAGTCCCTTTCGGAACAAGATACAGAATGCCGTTCTCACTGCTGGTGGCATAAACCGCGTTACCGACTTCTGTATTGACAGGAGATACCGCCGAAAGTGCCGGTGCGGTCGTATCCCCGCCACCGCCTGCGGCATCCTGTACGTTGTCGAAAATGTTAAGTCCTGTCCTTGAGACTGTAAACTCTGTGATGTCCGCGCCAACATTGTTATCATAGTATTGCTGGGTTACGCCGTTGGTTTTGAGATTATATGTATCTTCACCGGAAACTGTGAATGCGATGGACTTATAGCTTCTGTCCGGTGTGAGACTCGCAGCCACAGTTGAGGAATCCGAAGCATACACTACCTCCGTCACAGTGCCGCCGGCATTTGAGTTTCTGAAATTAGCCATCAGTACATGTGCAGAACCTTCATATGTAATGTTTTCCGTACAAATGGCGGAATATGCGCTGCTTGTCGAAGTAGCCAC
>Ga0366774_1171_pt1 | contig 8991 bp, 6 predicted proteins | sample BONcelHN113001D9_FD_207068 | JGI IMG/M metagenome (GOLD analysis project Ga0366774, IMG submission 207068) | Enriched cells from coal bed in the Powder River Basin, Montana, United States - BONCAT cells N11 rep2 HSBNCT.N11.300.1.D9 ...
ACGCTTATGCTGAACAAGGATTAATGTTAGGGCGTTCCCGGAATATGCTGTATGAATGCCTGCGGGACTTTGTTTTGGCAGAAGATAATGGAGAAGTTGTTGGCATGGGGGCGCTGCATTTAGTGTGGGATGCGCTTGCGGAAATTAGAGCAATGGCAATCGCGCCTCATGTCACGAAATCAGGCATTGGCCGCAGCATTGTACAGGCACTGATTGAAGAAGCAAAGACCTTAGAGATAAAGACGATCTTTACCTTGACCTATCAGCCTGGATTTTTTATAAAACAAGGTTTCAAAGAATTATCAAAAGATCAATTGCCTCATAAGGTCTGGAAAGAATGTATTAACTGTACTAAGTTTCCAAACTGTGATGAAATTGCTTTGAACATAGAAATATAAGAAAGAATGGGTAGTACTCACAAAAGAGTAATGCCCATTCTTTCTTTGTAGAATCAGAATTTATAAGTTAGAATTGCTCTAGTGTGATGCAGTCGGGGCACTTTTTTTCTGCAGTGCATTGCTTGGCATGAATAGAGCAACAATAGCCAGAACTACCAATATAATAGCGACGAAGTTATAAGCATCGCGATAGGCAAGGATATTGGCCTGTTGGATAAGTTCCTGATAGATTTTGGCGATTGTCATTGTGGATGCCTGAACGGCTGGCACACCCAAATTCATAATTGACTGGGTGTAGCTTGCAATTGCGCTTTGATAACCAGGATCAGCCGTGGTCAAATGCTGTACCAGATGTGCTTGTTCAATCTGCTGGCTGTGTATAAGTTTGTTCGTTACCAGCGCAATGCCAATACTGCCTCCTAAATTACGCATTAAAGAAACAATTGCTGAGGCATTACTGCTGCTTTCTGGAGAAATTTTAGAGAAGGCGAGGGTACTGGCAGGTATAAATAGAAAAGGGATACCAACTGTTTGCAGGGCACGTACCAAAACGAAGGTGCTGTATCCCGTTTGCGGTGTTACAAGTCCAGTTGCCCACATGCCAACGGCGCTTAGCAGCATACCAAAGGAAATGAGATATTTTGCCTGAATTTTATTTACCAGTTTACCGACGATGGGCATCATGATCAAGGTGGCGATTCCGCCTGGTGAAAGTACCAGTCCGGACAGAGTCGCGTCATAACCGAAGCTTGTTTGCACCAGCATGGGTAATAACATGGCACTGGAGTAAAGAGCAAAACCAACAAAGAAAATCATAATGCAGGGTAAACTGAAACTGGGAATGGCAAAGAGCTTTAGCTCAACTACCGGGTTTTTCTGTCGTAATATCCAAAAAACAGCTAGAATAAGACCGATGGCTGCAATGATCGCAAAGATTACGATAAAGGAGCTGTCAAACCAATCTTCCTGCTGTCCTTTATCCAGAACAATTTGCAGGGCTCCGAGGCCAAGGGCAATTAAGCTGAGGCCAATATAGTCGATAGAGTTGACTTTTTGTTTTTGCGCACTGGGCGGGTCTACAACCAAGTTATTGACGAGAAAGGCCGCCAACAGACCAACAGGCACGTTCATAAAAAAAATCCAGCGCCAGCTAAAGTTATCCGTGATGAGACCACCTAGTGTTGGTCCCAATATGGGAGCTAATACGGTTGTTATTCCTGTGATAGCAAAGGCCATTCCCAGTTTTTCCGCGGGGAAACTGTCTTTGATGATGGCCTGCTGACTAGGCTGCAAGCCGCCTCCTGTCAACCCCTGCAATAATCGAAATACAATTAGCATAGGCAGTGAAGTGGCAATACCGCATAGAAAAGAGGTAAGGGTAAATCCTAAAATACAGAAGATAAAAAAGTTTTTGCGTCCCATCAGGGCGGATAACCAGCCGGACAGGGGCAGAATAATGCCGTTGGCTACCAGGTAGGAGGTGAGTACCCAGGTGCTTTCCTCTGAACTGGCGCCCAGTGATCCGGAAATATGAGAAAGTGCAACATTGGCAATCGTTGTATCCAGCACTTCCATGAAGGCGGCAAGACTAACGGCAGTTGATATCAAAAGAGGGTTTACTGGTCTTAGTGCATCGTCACTCATGACGATATCCTGCATTTGCTGTGTGAACCGTTGGTACTACCGACATGCCAGGACCTAGATGAATGGCATCTGGCAAGCTGTCAAATACGATTTTTACGGGAACGCGCTGTACGATTTTAACAAAGTTCCCGGTAGCATTCTCAGCAGGGAAAAGAGAAAAATGAGAGCCTGTACCAGCTTGAATGCTGTCTACCTTACCATACAGCTTCACATTAGGGAAAGCGTCAATCTTGATATCAACGGATTGTCCAGGCTGCATATGTTCTAACTGTGTTTCTTTGAAATTGGCAACAACCCATAAGTCTGTGCCGACTAAAGAAGCTAATTGGCTTCCTGCCTGCACATAATTGCCGATTTCTACACTGCGGTTTGTAATACGCCCATCGATAGGAGCTATGATTTTGGTATTTGCCAGATCATTTTCAGCTTGTGCCAGATCTACTTCGGCCTGCTTTACTTGAGCCTCTAATTGCTCACTTGTACCTTTGGCGGCTGCGATCACGCTCGGTGCTGTATTGGCTGAATGAAGACCAGCGCGCATTTGATCCAAGGTGGAACGAGCTGACTTTTCTGTTGCCACCGCTTGGTCCAACTGCTGCAAAGAGCAGGCACCAGAGCTGAATAAGCTTTCCATGCGTTGTCTATCAGCTAGTGTTTTCTCCCAAGTTGCTTGTGCAGATGACACCTGAGCGATTGCCGCATCAATGGTAGAGGGAGCGGAAATCGTAGCCGTTTCCAAATTGCTATGGGAAGCATTAGCTGCTGCTTGAGCGGCAGCCAATACAGCCTTGGCCCGATCCCGCTTGACAATATAATCAGTAGGATCAATTTCCAATAGCACATCGCCGGACTTTACCAACTGATTGTCTTGAACATTCAAGGCTTTCACATAGCCTTGTACTTTCGGACTTAACACTACTGTACGGCCGTCAATACCGGCATCGTCTGTTGATACTTCACCGCGTTGTGAATAGTAATAGGCGCCGACCCCGCCAAGCACGAGCAAAAGTACGATAATAATTTTAATAAATTTTGTAGTAACTTTCATAATATCACCTTTTCCTAAATATTGAGATTCATATACTGGAGCAAACATAGCAGAATTTTTTCGAGAGAGGGCAGTTGTTTTATAAGGGGAAAGAAGTAGTGCAATAGGCAATGTTAGTAAAATGTTTACCTGATAAACATTTTACTAACATTATTTTTCTTTTCCGATTTTATCAATGTAATCTTCGACTTCATGCATGATATCATGAAACATAAGTAATTCGGATTTTTGTAATGAATTGAATTTCTTAATAATACCCTGATCCAGTTTTTTGTGAAATTCAGTATGGCTTTGAAAAGCCATATGCCCTTTTGGAGTAAGGGTAAAGAGAACCATTTTCTTATTGTTTTCTGCTTGATAGCGATAGATCAAATCTTTTTGGAGGAGCTTGCCAATAATCTTAGGAACCGCTCCCTTCGTAATACCTAATTTATTGGCGATTTCTGTAACATGGATTCCTGGATTTCGGCCAATAACGTCAATCATGTGGATTTCAGAGGCATATAAAACTTCGGTACCAAAAACTCGTGGCTCTGCCATAATTTCTGAGGCTTTATGGATCATTCGCAGCATTGTGTCCAGTACGCACTGACTTTGGTTAGGCATTTTCTTACTTCCTTTGCTATTATAAGATGCAATTTTTAATTTGCATAGTAGTAGTATACCAAGTAAACGATAGGTGTCAAGCATTAACTTTATTGCACAGTAAGTATGATAGGATGATAAGTAAAAAGTTCATTCTATTAATGGAATTAATTGTGAATTTGATTAAAATATGGTTTTATAGCGTATATATGAACCACAAAAACACAATGCCGCACTGCGGCACACAAAGGAGTGCACAAAAAAAAACACGAAGCCGCGAAGGCACGAAGAAGCGAAGGTAATAGGTCGAGAAAGTATGTTTACTTCGTGTTCTTCCTATTCTTCGCGTCTTCGCGGTTCAAAAGGTCTTATTTTCAAAAAGCGTAGCAATGGCTACCGAATTGCTAGATTGATTATAGTATAATTGGCCTAATCAGAGTGCATGATAATCATAATCAGTAAGGGGTGACGTAATGGTTCGTTTAGGCATAGATATAGGTTATTCCACATTCAAATATATCATCTTAGATGACAATGAGCAGGAAATAGGTAGTGAATATTTGTTTCATCGCGGCAATATCGATGCAGCCTTTAGGAATATGCTGCAGAAAATAGAAAAGGAATATAAATTCGAAGAATTTTATTTTGGTATCACCGGCGAACAGGCAGAAGGAATGCCTGCTTTGAAGAACTATTACCTTAATCAAGTCACGGCATTAATTGAAGGAGCTTTTGCCAGCAATGATTCTTTGCAAAGCATCATTGAGCTGGGATCCCAAAAAGCGAAGTGTATTACAAATCTTTCAGCACAAGACCGAACACATATCAAATTCTCCATGAACTCAAGCTGTTCTGCCGGAACGGGATCTTTTTTGGAAGAGCAAGTTTCTCGGCTGGGAATTAGTCTATATGAGTATTCCGATTACACGCAAAAAGCGACAACCATACCCCGGATTGCCGGACGATGCAGCGTGTTTTCCAAAACCGATATGATTCACCATCAACAGGAAGGTGTGAAAACCGAAGATATATTATTAGGATTAGCGTACGCTCTTGTGCGAAATTTTAAAGCCAATGTGGTACAAAAAGCGATTCTTGCAAAACCAGTTATGCTCACTGGAGGTGTAGTATATAACAAAGGTGTAATAAAGGCATTAAAAGAAGTCTTTGCGTTAGAAGATGAAGATATCTTGATACCAAAGCATTTTGATAAGATGAGTGCGTGGGGTGCAGCTCGTCTTGCAAATGAGAAAAAGCAGGTAGTAACGTTGGAAGAGCTTAAAAGTGCTGCTGATTTTTCACATAAAAAAGATGCACGAAATGATGGTTATCCCGCCTTATATCCCTTCGGTCAAAATGAGAGCATTCATAAACATGACTGCCAGCATGTGGCTAACCGTTATGAGGGATATTTGGGAATTGACATTGGCTCTACCAGTACCAATCTGGTAGTAATCGATGATGAGAAACATGTGATTGCATACCGCTATTTGCGTACAAAAGGGAATCCTAGACAGGCTGTTCGCGAAGGAATGGATTCTTTGCAGGAACAGTTTGAGTATCGCCTTACGATAAAAGGTATAGGTACTACGGGATCAGGGCGCTATCTCATTGGGAATGAATTAGAAGCAGCAGTCATTGTAGATGAGATTACTGCCCAAGCCAAAGGTGCGGTAGAGGCTGATCCTGAGGTGGATACTGTTTTTGAAATCGGTGGACAGGATTCTAAATATATCAGCATACAAAACGGTATGGTTGTGGATTTTGAGATGAACAAAATTTGCGCCGCAGGAACAGGATCATTTATTGAAGAACAGGCAAAAAAACTAGATATTCCAATCGAAGATTTCTCTCAGCTGGCACTGCAAAGTGAAAAACCCTTGAATTTGGGAGATCGATGCACGGTGTTTATTGAAGGAAATGTTGCTAAAGCCTTGGCAAGTAATGAAAGTAAGGAAGATATTGCCGCAGGACTGGCTTACTCCATTGTAAGCAACTATCTAAACCGTGTGGTGGGAAATAGAGCCATTGGTAATACAGTCTTCTTACAGGGAGGGATTGCTCATAACCAGGCGGTGGTCAACGCATTTCGCGGGGTTCTAAAACGTAATATCATCCTGCCGAGATTCTTCAGTGTGACAGGTGCATTAGGTACTGCACTTCTGGTTAAGGAGAAGTTGATCCAAATTGCTAACAGTGTCAACAAAGAGGTTGATCGTTCCATCCCGCGAAATGTGGATCAGGAGATGGAAGGACTATTTCTAAAAGGTTATACCGGAGCCATTGATGCTGCGAAGCTTACGATTGGTATTCCCAGAGTCTTATTCTTGCACAAATTGTTTCCTATGTTTCATGAAATATTTAAAACACTAGGTTTTAATGTGGTTTTGTCCAAAGCAACCGATGAGGAAATTGTGGCTCTTAGCCAGGAGTATTCTCTGGAAGAAACCTGCTATCCGATTAAGCTGATCAATGGTCATGTAGCTTCTTTATTAAACCAAGGCGTCGATTATATTTTTCTGCCAAGTCTGTACACGATGAAGCATGATGTATCAAAATCCCGGGGAAATTATGCCTGCGTGTACATGCAGACCGCCTCGCAGATTGTTTCTCATGTGATGGACTTAGAGAAAAAAGGTGTGAAATTATTAGCTCCAGCCCTTTCCTTCAAGTTTGGCAAAGTATATATGATGAAGACTTTACTGCGTATGGGAAAGGAATTAGGGAAAAATAAAGGGCAGATGGTATTTGCCATTATGAAAGGCATGGCTAGGATGCAGGAATATAGCCGGGATGTGGAGGTCTTAAGCCAGGAAGTGGTTAAAAGTCTTCAAGATGAGGAAAAGGCCTTTGTGATTATGACCAGAACCTATAATGTAGCCGATCCTGTACTGAATATGAAAATTCCTCAAACCTTAAGGAAGATGGGCTATAAGGTACTAAACCTTGCTAACATTCCGGCTTTTGACTACGATGTTTCAGAGGATCATCCCAATATGTATTGGCCCTTTGGACAACATATTTTAGCCGGAGCAAAAATTGTACGGGATATGCCCAATCTGTATCCCATCTATATTACCAATCATGGATGCGGTCCGGATACGGTGCTGAGTCATTATTTCAATGCCGAAATGCAGGGGAAGCCATATTTGCATATTGAGGTTGACGAACACTCGTCAAGTGTCGGGGTCATTACCCGGTTAGAAGCTTTTATCAATAGTTTGGATCATTATGATGCAAAAACCATAGAAAAATCAGTATCTAATACCACCCGGAGTAAAGAAGAAATCTTTCAGGAAAAACTGTTACTGCCAAATCTTTATCCCTATAGTCAAGTTTTATGTGAATGGTTTACATCCAAGGGAATTGCAGCAGATATTTTACCGCCAACCAGCCAACAGTCATTAGAAGTGGGAAAAGGATTTACCAAGTCTAAGGAATATGTATCTATGTTTTCCTTATTGGGGGACATCTTCTATCATTTGGAGAAATCTGAAGAGAAGAGAATTAAGCTGTGGCTGCCCCAAAGTGAAGGCAGCGAGGTGTATGGTCAGTACGGAAGGCTGGTAAATGAAAAATTAAAAAGCACAGGCTATCAAGGGGAAGTGGTTTCTCCATTTATTGAAGATTTATTGGAAAGCAAAGAGTATGGCTATGACTTTGCATTAGGGGTTATGGCGGCTGATTTGGCTCAAGCTTCTGATCCAGTAGACCGGGAACTGATTTTGCTGAAAGTGCTGGATTTAATCAGGCACGGTGGGCTGAATGAACAGAACCTGATTCAGCTTTCTCAAGATGTGTATCAAAAGTTACAGAATAAGACATATGATAAAAAGATCGTTGTTCTAGGAGAATGGAGCGTTATATTCAATGAATATCTAACGAATTCTCAATTAAAAGGTTTAGAGAAAAATCATAAAATGATGTACCAGCCTTTATCGGAGGTTCTACTGTTTACAGGGTATGAGAGCCTCAAGAAGGCTTCTAAGAACCGGAAAGGATTCAAAGAGCAGCTGGAGAGAGTAAAGCGTGTAATGAAGAATATTTCCGATGGTTTGTCAGAATATAGTCCTTTTGATAGGAATATTGATGAGTTGTTGAGAGAGGCTGATGGGAAGCTGCCCCTATATGCCGGAGGAGCGGGACGCTATCGACTTGCCAAGATCTTTCGCTGCCCAGAGCATGTGGATGGAATTTTGGCGGTGAGTTCCATGTATGAAAATACAGCTACCATACAGAAACTTTTGAGAGACAGAGATAAAGACGAGATTAAACATCCTGTACTTGACCTGGCTTTTGATGGATCGAGTCATAGTAATAATAAAGAGTTACTTGATACGTTTATGCATTATATATAAGACCTAGACGATACAGCAAATTCGTAAAAGTGAAATACCCTGAAGACGATAACTCGTTTTCAGGGTATTTGCTCTATGTAAATAACTATTGCATTTAGAATAGGGACAAGGGGACAGGTCCCTTGTCCCACAAAAGGTAAAAATCCGCGAGTATCGCGGATTTTTACTTTGTGTGCTACAGAAAAATATACTAACTAAGTTGACTTATTTAGTATTTAAATACACTGGATACGTTATAAGCATTTCACGAATCATCGTGGAATTACTATAATGAATTTAAAGAAAAGCAAATAGGGAGATGATCAAAATGGAAAATTATGAATTGGCTGATAGGGTCAAGAAAAGCAGCAACATTGCATGGGCCTTAGGTGGCTTTGGAATTGTGTTCACAATTGTTTCCTTATGGGTAGTAGATACCGTTCATAAATTGTATATTTCCTTCGGATGATTCATCCTATTTTCTTAACTGAGGATATAGATATTAGGACGTTAACTTGTTCACAGTCTAAAAATGCATAGTCATTGCTAATACAGATGATGAGTGTAGGAACTGAAAGAATCAAGAAAGACCCAATAGACAGTAAGAAACTGTAGGTTGGGTTTTTCTAGTTACGCAGGTTTTAAGAGGGGAGCTTTTGGTAAATATCTTAATTAATAAAATTCAAAAGTTTTGCTTAAAAGCTTCAATAAATTCCATATACATATTTTTATGATCTGCTCTCTTTACCTCTGGTTCACTTAGCTTGATGATGTCTCCGTTTATACACAGCATTTTAATGCTGTAAGTACAAACTATTTCTTTATGAGTGCATTTATCTTCAAGTACATTCAATACCGTTTCGATTTTTATAATATCCTTTTTGAAATACTCAATCATATTGATTTGATCAAAGGTTAAGCAAAGGTTAATTAGACTGGTGGTTGTTAAATACCATGCTTTGAACAAGCAGTTTTCATA
>Ga0366774_1172_pt1 | contig 8986 bp, 9 predicted proteins | sample BONcelHN113001D9_FD_207068 | JGI IMG/M metagenome (GOLD analysis project Ga0366774, IMG submission 207068) | Enriched cells from coal bed in the Powder River Basin, Montana, United States - BONCAT cells N11 rep2 HSBNCT.N11.300.1.D9 ...
TAAAATATATGCGTTTGGCCTCACCTGTTGTCCCGGAACTATCTAATGTCACAATTCGGCTGATATCACTTTGGGATACACAGAGAAACTGCCGTGCCTGTTCTCTGAGATGATCCGCAGTAGTAAAAGGAATTTGCTGCAAATCTTCCATACAATTTATTTCTTTGCTGACAAAATTCTTTAATAGCTTACGGTAAAAAGGACTGTTCCCGTAGGCCCGCTTGATAGTTTGCCGTACTTTATGCAATTGATAGTGAGCAATTTGCTCTCGGGTTAAATTCGAACCCAATCCCATTTTTTTTGCGTTCCAAGCCTCAAACATTTTGTTTTGTGGTACTGTTACCCTCATTACCTACAGTCACCTCTTTAAGGGACGATACAGAGAATTCCCCTGTTTATCCGTCAAGTTATAAGCGCAGAAGGGGATTATTCGGCTATCCGGGCTGACCACATGAATGAAACACTCTCTTAAACGATCCAGATCCAAATTCCAGACATCCTGAAATGCCATGCCCGATATGTAGAAGGAATACTTTTCCACACGATCTAAAAAAGCATCCATACTGCCAACATTAATGTCATTACCATATTTCTCCTCTTTATTGTCTGTCTCTCTCCTCTCTGCTTTTTGGGGCGCAGCCCAGCGTTTAGCAACAAAAGTGCGAGCTTTTCTTGCTTCCACAGCTGCTACTTGGGGCTGGCAGCATCCCTTTGAAGCTGCATTTGACCACGCTTTTAATTCCCCATTATTCATTAATACAAAATTGCCATGAAAGGAACAATATGCATTTTCTCCCCTAGGGGGCCGAAAATCTTCTATCTGAAATTTTCCTCCAGTCTGCTTTACAATCTTGTTTATAACCTCTGGAATGGTAATCCGTTCTCTATCCGAAGGCTCTTGAGGATATCTGCCAAAATAACTGACAGGCTGAAAATGAACGCCGCGTACTGTCGGCATTTGCTCAATAGCATATTGGATAATGGATCCGATATTTTGTGTATTCACGCCAGGAACTAATGTCGGCACAAGAACTACTCCTAGCTGCAACTTAGCACAATTAGTAATAGCCGCCTGCTTTTCAGCCAGCAAGGCCGTTCCTCGCAACTTCTCATAAATTTCATCATTGGTTCCGTCAAACTGTAAAAATACACAGGATAATCCAGCTTCTTTCAGCCTTTTAACGTAGCTATAGTCCCTTGCCAGCCTTAGGCCATTGGTATTTACTTGAATAAAATCATATTTTAAACTTCGTCCTGAGGCTATTATTTCCGGCAGGTCATCCCTTAAGGTCGGCTCACCTCCCGATAACTGAATATTATAGGGACCGCCACTTTTTAATAATAGGCGATACCAGTTTTCAATTGTCGCTCTATCCGGATCACTTTCCTCGGAACCTGCTGTGGCAAAACATATGGGACAGTGCAAATTACACCGCTTAGTAACTTCAAGCAGAACACAGCATGTGTGCTGACGATGGTCTGGGCACAAACCGCAATCAAAAGGGCAGCCTTGGCTAATATTGATTGCACATACAGGCGGCCTGGAAGGAAGCTTGGCAACAGACCAGGATATATAAGACGGCTGTCCCCGCCAAATTACAGTGCTAAAATCCCCGTGATCTTTACATGTTTTCTTTAGGTAAACATTATGACTTACTTCAACTCTTTTTGCCTTTATACGCTGCAGACACTCTGGGCAAAGACTTTCCGTTATTCCTAATATAGTTTCCTTATCCTGCATATCTGTTAGCCACCTTTCTAGCTTCAACTCATATTCAGCACAGGTCTCTAGCTGCCATTACCAGACTAATGCCTAACAGCTGTTCAACAGTTTGTTCCATCTTTTCAGCTCGCAAGCGGCGCTCTCTAATAACAGCAACCGCCTCTGCACTTGCTGCATATTCGTCCATAGAAGCAGAAAACCGTTCATCAATGGACACAATGCCGCCTCCTTTCACCAGCTTATCTGCTAAATATACGACTGCCGCCTCATCTGGCAACGCTTTTTCATTCAGTTCCATATCAGTATGTGCAGCAACGATCTGTGCCACCTTATAATATCCATATTTTTTTAGTATTCTACCACCAAATTGAGCATGATTAGGCCTCCCTTTGGCTAAATCATGCAGCTTTCCAGCAGCTATGACAGCGTGAACATCAATATTTAGACCGATTTGATTCAGACGAAGAGCCAAATTTCTCGCTATCTCTGCTACCATTCTGCCATGATTCACAATCGGCTCTGACACATTCATTTTCACTAAGATTGCTTCACACTCAGCCTGCGTCGGAATATCCCCACGATGATATCCTGTCATAATTTTCTGATAGTCCTCATGAGTGTCAAGATCCAGCAATATGCCTTCATCAAATACCTCTACTTCATATGCGTTCCCCTCACGTCTTTCTAAAATTTGACGCAAGCCTCCCCTTGTATTACCCAACAGAATTTCAGGAAAGCAATTTGCACCAATTAGAGGAGGATGCCCCCGATGTTTCTGGAAGACAGGGTAGATAATATCTGCCTTTATCTTATTAAACGCCCGCCCCAACAATCTCACCGTATGACTTTTTACCAAAGGCATATCTGACGGCAGCAGGAAAAAGGCTTTGGTTTCTGCCTGCAGGGACTGCACTCCCTTGACAATAGAAGAGAACATTCCCTCGCTATACTTTTCATTAAAAACATAGGACACTTTTAGTTCATCCAATATAGGTATCAATTCATCAGCCCAATGCCCCACCACCACTGTGATATCCATTATACCGGCTTGTCTAAATGTATTGATTCCTCTTTCAATCACTCTTAAACCACCTAAGGGCAGCAGCGACTTACATTTCACCATACGAGATGAATAGCCCGCTGCCAATAATACTGCGCCCATTTTATCTTGATTCCACATCCTATTTCACCTGCGCTTTACTTCTTTTCCTCAGATGATTTGAATAAATACCTCCATGATACCCCCACATACCATTCCCTCGTCTGCAGCCATATCATTTAGCATGCTCACTGTATATAAGCTGGAGCAATTTTCATCCAGTGCCGTTAACGCTTGGCGCCTAACCTCCCCTTCTGCGCATCCTCCGCCAATCGTTCCATAAGAGGTACCATCTGGTAAAATCAACATTTTACTTCCTGCTTTGCGAGGCGTTGACCCACGAGTTTCCACAATAGTGACTAAGACAGCTTTTTCCCCCTTATTCTGCATTTCGCAAATTCGGTTAAGAATTTCTGAGTCCATAATCTCCCTCCCTGGGTCCACTTAATGATCGACCAGACCCACCGCCACGAAAAACTGCAATTACTTCCGCAACAATGCTCACGGCTATTTCTACGGGCGTTTCTGCTCGAATGTCAAGACCAATCGGAGCCTTTAAACGCCCTTCAAGGTCCTCTGCTCTTCCTTCCTCCCGCAAAACAGCAAATACTTCTTTTACCCGTTTCCTGCTGCCGATCATCCCCAAATATCGAGCTTTACTACCCATGGTAGCACGCAAACATTCCAGATCATATCTATGCCCGCGGGTTACAATAATCACAGCGGTATCACTGCTTATGACCAATTTCTTAAAAGCTTGGTGGAAGTTTTCGCAAATGATAGTATGAGCTCCTGGAAATCTGGCCTGATTTGCAAATTCAGGGCGATCATCCACTATTGTCACAATAAAATCCAATTGGATAAGCATTTGGACTAAGGGTTGACTTATATGCCCTCCACCAAATACAATCGCATGGTATTTAGCTGTCATCCTATCCCAAAAAATCCGATACGTTTCTCCTGATTGATCTTCAAGGGAAAGTGTCATGGCTTTGCTCCATGGCAGATTTTTCACCGTATCTAACACATGCTGCCCAATCATCCCTTCCAACTGACTTTCTACTCTTCCGTCTGGATCGATGATCAGCATCTTTCCAATGTCACTAGCAAGACTACTAGCAATAACAGTGAAGCAGTCAGCGGTTCTGCCACTATTTTGAGCCGAAAGCAGGCTACTAAATATCATATAGATCCTCCTTTATCCGGAAGGTTATATCATCCTTCACTGGTAATCTTCACCACATTTATCTTGAAATTACATTGGGATTCAATTACCATATAGAATGAGTGCCAACGTATTTATTTTTTCCGGAGGTTGATACAATGAATAACAGCAATAACCCCCAGTGGAAAGAAAAATTCACTACTTTTTATAATGATATGCTAAAACAACTAGCTGATCATCATAGGGAAAGTTATGGTGAACTACTAACTCTGCAGCAGGAATTACATACTATATATCTTGATACCACCGCTAAACATCTTGAGCAATGGTCCCAAAAATATGGTTCAGACACTCCCGATGAAAGTAATCTCTTAGATAAAATCGAAGCCGATTCCGTTGTTGTCGAAATCATCGACAATAATACTGGCAGGGTTTTTAGGCGCAGCCTACCAATCAACTATCTTGAAACGGACAATGGCTTACTTTTGACAGGCGAAACAATGGAAGGCAATCCTTCCCAAATCGTTTTTCTTTCAGAAACAGCCATCACCAAAGTAAATGATCTCTTAGGCAAGGGACCAGATATTCCTCGCTGCGGCGATACATCTTAATCTGCCCGGCATATTAAACATCTCAAGTGAGATGTTTATTCTTTTTTTATCTTCGATTGCTCTAAAGGCAGTAACATGCGCTGAGACATTTTACAATTCGGACAAAGGCGCCCTTCACTAGTTTCTGTACATTCCCTGCAATATACGGTAAAACAGCGCACACATTTATAAAGAAGAGTATCTATCAGCTCATTCTTACATCGGGGACATGCTTGAGTATCCAATTTGCACCTCTTTCTCACGAACCTTTTTCCGCTATCAGCAAATAATAGCCTAATCCAGGTATTTTTTTATCCAATTTCTTTTTTCCTGTACATTGCCAGAGTTCTTCTAGTGAGCCATGCTCCATAATAAAACTTGTGACAAATTCTTTTAGAAAAGCAGTCTGATCCTCAAAGACGAGTATATTAAAATCATGCTTCTGTAATATCTGAAAAAAATCACTATGAGTCATGATGCCGGGTATATCACAGTCTCCTTCTCGGATATAAAGATCCGTTATGGCAAGCTTCCCCCCAGAAACAAGAATACGATTGATTTCAGTTAAAACCTTAGAGACATCAGGCATAACCGATAAACTGCACTCAGCCAAGACACCATCAATAGAATGATCGGCAAAAGGCATGTCTGCGCCTGATGATTGAATGAGCTGTAAATCAGCCTTGCGTTCTTTTCCCTGCTGCAATAATGGAGTGGACAAGTCAACACCCAGGGCATGCACTCCTCGTACATCCCGCAGATACTCTACAGTAGTTCCCGTGCCACACCCCATATCAACAACTATAGAACGATGGTCAAAGTTACAGTAATCAACAAGTCTCCGTGTTAATTGTAATCCCCCTGGACGGGCTCCTTCGGCCATGTTAGCAAAAATCTTATTTTCAAATACATTCGAACTACATCCATGCAAATCTGTAGTAAGACGATCACTATGTTGGCCCATCATTTGTCCTCCAGTGCTTTTTCCACCTGGTCCATCTTCCCCTTTGCTAACTCTTCAGGAATATATACCAACCCGCATTGCGGGCATTTATAAAGTTCAACAGGAAACTCATTCCCCAAGTAGGCTAGGGTTACCTTTCCTAATGCAAGAGGAATATCGCAAGTATTACATATAATGATATTCTGAACTTGCTTATCCATAAAGTCACCTCATGATCCTTTTATCTCTAATCTGTGGCTATAGGCATTATGCACTAGGAAGCCATCTTCCTGAGGAGAATACTCTACCCAATACGTTACACTGGCAGGTTTAAAAGATGCAATATAAGAGTTATTTTCCATGTTTTTAAATTTATTACCAGTATGTTCTGCCTGTGAAATCACAGCTATAATATCACTATCAAGAATCATCAACTCTTCCAAGGTCTGCCGTACATTCTCTGAAATGATCAACTTAACGTTGCACTGTTCTTTGTCTGCCAACTCTCCCCACACCTCTTTTTGCAGCGTCCTTTTCAGCCTTGCCCTATTCTCCTGTCGCTCAGAATAGCCGGGACCTTTTTTGCCAGCCACATCTTGCTGCCTTGTTGGAAAAATCAAGTCCAAAAGGTGATAGCTCTGCTTTCCTTGACTGGCAAAATTATCACGGCACATTGCACAGTAAGTAAGAAAATCGTTTTCACTCTGTTGACTGCGTTTTTTTATCATTTTATGGGCAATTTCTTTATTAGCAAACAGCATAAGACCGCCATAACCACAACACTCTGTAAATTCATTACTGTTTTCCAATTCCTCCACTTGGTGGCCAAGTGTATGCAAAATTTTTCGTATACTTTGCTGTAAGGCAGCTTCATGCCTTGTGGTGCAAGCATCATGTACCACCAATTTTAATGACGTATGCGGCTTTTTTCTTTGATCCGGCAGTCCAATTTTATCTAATACTGTCCATATTGACTCAACATCCATAGAAGGCCATTCACGCTTAAAAACACTATAGCAAGTGGGACAGCCTGTGATGACCCTGGGAGAACCCAACTTCCGCCAACTATCTTCAATGGCCTTAATTGTTTCTTTAAATAAATTTTCTTGTCCTGCCCAGTCAGCTGGAACACCGCAACAGCCCAGCATTAAACCCACGCCATCAGTTATTTTTTTGCAAAGGAATTGGTACATGCTTTTTACATGTTCCGGCGAAGAGGCACTGAGCTGGCAACCGGGAAAGAATACGGTACTGCTGGATGCAAAACCTGGTTGATGTCTGCTGAATGCAAACTTCTCACTGGTACTAAACTGCATGTCTCGTAAAGCAAAATCATGGACTCTTGGTGGCATTTTCCCTCTTTTGACCATAATCCGTCTTGCTTCTTGGCAAATTTCTCCCATATTCAAATTTCCCGGGCAAACCTGCTCACATAAACCACATAAATTACAGGCATTAATCATTTTATTAGCATGGTGAACGCCCATCACAATGGATAAATTATTATAAACTTCCCGCACATACCGCTTTGGATAAGCGTGAAAATGAGCCAGATATTCACAAACCTTAACACACTCCAAACACTCACATAATAGGCAGCGCTTCGCCTCCCTTACTGCTTCTTCCGTCGTATAGCCTTTATTGGGATCAGCACTTCGTACCCTCTTTTGCGGTTCTACTCCGGCAATATTTGTGTAAAGTAAAGAAGTAAAAGATCCTTCCTTTTCCCGACTGGCTGTGAGAGAAGCATTTTGTAAGTAACGATCGATTGAATTTGCAGCTATTTTTCCATGAGAGATTGAGGTAATTGGTGACTTACGATCAGGTCCCAAGTAAAGACTGCCCCCAGCAAAAACATTGGGCACGTTCGTTGCCAGCGTTGCAGGATGAATGGCAATCCCTCCACCCACGTCAAGAGCAAGTCCCCAATAATGGGGATTTGTTTCTATGCAGCCTGTTGCTAAATAGACAGCATCAAAAGTTGCACTTATATGATCTAACGATGTCTTTGAGTTCTTATGATTATTCACGATAACATGTAAGTTAATTTCTAATGGCATTCTTTTTAATATGGCAAAATCATCAGCAATATTCTGCCTGGGCAGCTGATGTTCGGGAATGTTCCATATACTCCCGCCTATTAATTTCTTTGCCTCAAAAATCACAACATTATAGCCCTTTTTGCCTAGTTCAACTGCCGCTGTTAAGCCACTTAATCCAGCTCCAATAATTGCGATGGTTTTATCCTTAGGCGGCATTGGTGTGATTTTAAGAATCAATTCATTACTATTATCCACGCAGCTTTTTTCCAGCTCATTCACTGCAATAGACTCATCTATTTCTTGCCGCTTACAGGCCTGCTGACAGGGTTGATCACAAATTCTACTAATGATTCGCGGAAAGGGTACCATTTTGTATAATAATTGCACTCCAGCTTTATAGTCCTCTTTTTGAATAGCAGCAACCATGCCTCTTACATCAACATGAACCGGGCAGGCAGCTGTACATCCTGGAGGCTGCTCTTGAACACATTGCTGCTCTCTTTCCTTTAAGACTTTTTGTTCCATACTATCTCCCTTTCCTTCATAATATACGCCAATAAAATTCGTATATTGGAAAGCCTAAAACGAATTGAATTTACGTTTCAATTCGTTTTAGGTTACATTTATATAGAAACTCTTATTTGTCCCTTGTGGATAGTGCTGCCAGTCCGGCTTTTATCTTTTCGGGCAGTGCAGGAATTGCATAAATACGTACACCACATGCATTATAAATGGCATTAAGAATCGCAGGATGAGGAGCACTCAAGGGGCCTTCGCCTGCACCTGCTGCACCGTGAGGTCCATGCTCACGAGGAGTAATATTATAGATAATTTGAATATCATCTGGTACATCATAAATGAAAGGCAAACCACAATTAACCAGGTTTGTGTGTTTCTTAAGATCTTCAAAGTCTTCTGTAAGAGCAAGACCAATACCTTGCGCTAAACCACCATATATCTGGCCATCACAAGCTGTTTTATTCGTAATCGTTCCCATATCAGCAACAGTGGTAAACTTAACGACTTTAGCCTTCCCGGTCTTCATGTCAACTTCCACTTCAGGCATAAATAGTTCATACATGTAGATGGGGAAAGGTTTTCCTTGACCCGTAACTGGGTCACAGTCAGTACACATCGATGCTGTCCATTTACCATCGTAGTGTAGAGGAAGATTTTCGGCTGCCATTTCATCATAGGAGCGGTAAGTACCGTCCGGCTTACGCATAGCATTTAATAACATTTCACAGGCAACCTTTATCGCGTTACCAGTCATGACGTTGGATCGGCTGCCGCCAGACGGTCCACTATTAGGAGTAAAGGCAGTGTCGTTCATCACAAGCTTGATTTGCTCTGCTTTAATACCAAGAGGACGCAGAGTTTCATGAGCATGGCTTAATGTTCCTATATCTGCACCTTGCCCATGA
>Ga0366774_1174_pt1 | contig 8923 bp, 8 predicted proteins | sample BONcelHN113001D9_FD_207068 | JGI IMG/M metagenome (GOLD analysis project Ga0366774, IMG submission 207068) | Enriched cells from coal bed in the Powder River Basin, Montana, United States - BONCAT cells N11 rep2 HSBNCT.N11.300.1.D9 ...
CATCACAGGTCCTTCCATACCAAAAATGTTTGGCATAAAAGAAAAGGCTGCCGGAAGTGATTTCGGGATATTCCCTGTTAAAAGCAAGACGGGTATCGGCATCATGTCGGTAAATTTGTTGCTTCAAAACGACACTGATCCGGTTGTCTGGCGCGGGCCGATACTTGCCGGAACGGTAAAGCAGTTTTGGTCGGATGTGATCTGGGGGGATGTTGACTTTATGTTTATCGACATGCCGCCCGGAACGGGAGATGTGCCGCTGACCGTTTTCCAATCCATTGCCGTCGACGGGCTTATTATTGTTACGTCACCTCAGGAGATGGTATCGATGATTGTGTCCAAGGCCGTGAATATGGCCAAGATGATGAATATTCCCATACTGGGCATAGTCGAGAATATGAGCTATGTGACCTGCCCGGATTGTGGAAGGAAGATAAATGCATTCGGTGAAAGCCACATCGAAGATATCGCAGATAAATATGGGATAAAAGTGCTTGCGACGATACCCGTTGATCCCAAACTGTCGGTGGCGTGCGATAGGGGCATGATTGAATTGTTCGACGGCGACTGGCTGGAAAATGCGGTGCAAATGTTAGAAGATATAAAATGATACGGGGGATACAGATTTGATAAACCATTCAAAAAAGGCCAGGGAATTGTTTGAACAGGGCTACAACTGCGCACAATCGGTTTTTGCCGCTTTCTCCGATGATATTGGTATGGATTTTGATACATCATTAAAGATATCTTCTTCTTTCGGCGGTGGAATGGGAAGATTGCGCGAGGTGTGCGGCGCCGTCACGGCCATGTTCATGATAGCAGGCCTCAAGTATGGCTATGCTGATCCCCAAAACGACGAAGTGAAAGCCGAGCATTACAAGCTGATTCAATCTTTGGCATTTAGGTTTAAGGAGATGAACGGCTCATTTATTTGTTGTGACCTTCTGGGACTTGCAAAGGGCCCGGATGATCCGGCACCCGAGACAAGAAGTGAGGATTATTACCATTCCCGGCCATGTTCCGAATTAGTCGCATGCGCCGCAGAAATGATAGAGAATACAATTTTAAACAAGAAAATGGAGGAAGAGAAATGAAGATAGCAGTAGCAAGCGAAAAAGACATGGTGACGGAGCATTTTGGACATTGCGAAAATTTTAATATCTTTGTCGTGGAGAATAAAAAAGTAATCAGCAGTGAGTCCCTACCCAATCCGGGGCATCGGCCGGGGTTTTTACCCAACTTTCTAAACGATTTAGCTGTAGATGTAATTGTCTCCGGCGGAATGGGCGGCGGCGCCGTAGAGATCTTCAATGAAAAAGGAATCGAGATTATTACTGGTGTGACAGGGAGCGCTCTTGAAGCGGTCAGCGATTATTTGGAGGGCTTGCTGAAATCTACAGGATCTATCTGCCATGAGCACACGCATCATGATGAATGCGGAAAGTAAAGAATAGTCAAACAAACAGAATTTATGAATATTTAGTCTGTTGTAAAAAAGTAATATTTGTTTTTGTATGCGCTGTAAGGGATCACCAGATTGTTTTTATCTGCGTCAAGTATCTCCATACGTTCAAATACACGGTTGATGTTATCGATCATGTCCTCAAAGCTTTCTCCTTCAATGACCATATACCCGGCCCTTGCGGTTGCGTTTTCGATAGGCGGTATTTCGCAATTTTCATGAAAATTATAATGGATGGCATGGACGCCGGGCAAATTTAGAATTTCTTCCCCCGGTGTAATATACGCGGCTTTTCCGGGTTTGCAGAAAAAAAGCTGCGTGGACAGGAACTTGTTTTGATCCTTCAAGCTGTATGCATGCAGTCTCGTTGTACTGCATGCGCCTTTTTCCGCATATTCCAATATCATCCCCAGAATGTCTATGCCGCTTATGAGCGGTATGGTGATATCCTCATATGCGCCGCCCACCCGCATCGCTATCTCATTGACTTTGATCCCCTCGCTTCCGATGAGATACTGGAAGTAGAGCGGTCCGTTTTGCATGTCGAACGCGGATACGATCCTGTTTGTAATTTCCTCGATTTCCGTATAAAACTTTTGCAAATGGACGGATGGAAAGTGGTGGCAAAGGCAGATGCCGATATGGCAGGATTCCTTGATGGTGATCCTGTCCACTACGGAAATCAACGTGGTTTTTCCGGAATCCACCCAGCCGTTGACAGTGATCTCGTCGCTTTTATAATACTCTTCGAGCAATGCCTTGCTTTCCCTGGAATAGCTGAGCGTTTCACCGATCCGCTGCCGCGCTTCTTTTATATCGGCCACCAGAAAAATACCTCTTTGACCCTGGCTGTCCACCGGTTTTAATACGGCGGGGAAGTGCAGGCCCGCTGTTTCCCCTTCCGTAAAATTACTTCCGATCAGCCTGTAGGGCACAAATGGTATATTGTGTTTTTCAAATACTTTTTTCATTACGCGCTTGTTGGTTACGGCCTTGGCGGTTTTGCTGCCGATATAGAAATGAAGGCCCAATTTTTCAGCAACTGCCGCAGCCGTGAATACCGGCTGGTCGGTGCCCAGGGTGACAACCGCCTCTATTCCGTATTGTTTCGCTGCTTTGGTTACACCGTCGATATCAAAGGTGCTGACAGGCACATGCACGTCCGCGATATTCCCGCCGGGACAGTCCGGCAGATAGTCCGCTACAACGGTAAAATGGCCCGCTGCTTTTATTCTTTTAATCAAATTGAGTTGGCAGCTTCCGCCGCCCAATACCATGAACCGCATTTGTCTTATCCTTCCAGTATTTCTTTGACCGCATAGCAGCAGCCCTGCCTGCGCAGCTTTTTCAATACCGTATGGGGCGCATAGTAAATATACATATTTAAAAGCAGACGGATCAGCTTGGCCGGTTTGTATTTCGAATGATTGGATGAGTTATACGCTGCTGCGATATTCTGTATGTTTTTTGTATGCCTCAATATCTCCAGCGAAATATAAACAAAGCGCGTATTGGCTTCCAATATTTTTTGCACCGTCATTTTGTTCAGTATACGAAAACTGCATACTTTCAGATCCTTCGGTTTATGCGTGATCCGGTCGAATAATCCGTCCCGCAGCTTTGAGCCAATACTGCGGAACAGGCCTTTTTCATATCCTGCGCGGTTGACGGCGTAGACCGCGTCATATCCTTTTATGATCTCCTTATACAAAGCCATTATATCTTTTGGATCGTTCTCGAGGTCGTCGTCTATGATTACGGTATAGTCGCACCGCGCATAATGCAAACCGCAGAAGAGGGCGCATTGCTGTCCGCAGTTTCGCGCAAGGGATATACCGGTTATATTCTTATTGCGGCAGGCCAAATCCCGTATTACTTCGAAGCTTTGATCCGTGCTGCAGTCATCCACCAGAATAATACCGTATTCTTCAAATTGACCGAGCACGGCAGTCAGCCCTTCCGCCAGATCCGGCAGGGTTTTCTGCGCGTTATAGACAGGTACGACCGCGCATATGCTGTTTTTTATTTTTTGCATAGCGCCTCCTTCAAAACGGACACGATTCTTCCACAATCGGCGGTCTGCATATCCGCATATATTGGCAGCCGTAAAATCCTTTCGCTGACGCTTTGCGTAACGGGCAAATCGATTGCCTTGTAGCCCAGTTTTTTACCCATGCCGGAGGAATGGAGCGGCATATAATGAATGTATGCGCCAATCCCGCTGCGGTTCATATGTTCACGCACCATTTCGCGTGCCTGGTTATTTTCAAACATCAGATAATACACGTGGCAGTTATTTTGATTGTATTCCGGGATATGGGGGAGAGAGAAGCCGAATTCTTTGGACAAATCAGAAAGCGCATTTTGGTAATATTCATAGATCGCTTTTTGCTTATCCAGGATTTCCTCCGATTTATTCAGCTGCGCAAAAAGCAACGCGGCTTGTATATTGGACATAGCGGCGTTCATACCCGCCGCCTGCCATGTATATGCGCCCACATTTCCAGCTGAATAATCGTACCGGTCGGTTCCGTTGTCATAGAGCGTCTGCAGCTTTTCAAGCAAATCGCCGTGCTTTTCATGAACGATCAGCATGCCGCCTTCACCGCTGGATATGTTTTTTGTATGATGGAAACTTACGATGCCCATATCTCCAATGGAACCCAAAGGCCTTCCTTTATACCGGGCGCCGTAGGAAAGCGCCGCGTCTTCGAACAGCAGCACACCTTCCGTACAGGACTGCAGCCGGTCCATATCGAGAGAACAGCCTCCGTAGTGCATCGTTGCGATATAGCGGGTTTTTGAGCTTGTTTTTCGCAGGACATCGTCCATATCCAAAACCTTTGTGTGGATATCTATGTCCGCAAACACGATTTTCAAACCGGCCCGGATAGCGGTGTTTGCGCAGGATGGAAACGTGAAGGACGGCATGATGATTTCACTGCCTTGTTCGAGTGCGAGGGCGCAAAACAGCAAATCGATGGCTGCGGAACCGCTGGCGGTCAGAAAAATATTCGGGGTCCCGTATTGTTCGGCCAACAGGGCCTTTGCTTTTGAAATATAATCCGTACCGGAATACAAAGCATCCCGTATGCATGCCGTTTCGCGGCTGTCGTAATACGTTTTTTTAAAAGGAATTTCCATCGGCGTCCTCGCTTTCAACTCGGTAGATACGGAGTTTCCAATCCTGATTGGCGGAAAACTGTACGATACGCATGGCATATGGAGATGAAAATACGTTTAATTGTTTGCATGAACTGCTAAAAAAGCGCGTCATATCTCCGTAATAGGGGTATAGGTTCCCATACATGATATTCCAAACCGGACGGCTCTCGTAGATGAAATCCATTTCCTCCGGATATACAATGTATTCTATACCGCGGCTGTAAATATATTCTTTAAACGAAATTCCTGCCGCTTCCAGATATTCGAGATTTCTATAATCCAGGAGATATCCGTTTTCAAATGCATATTCGGCGTTCAGGTTTGCAAGCACGCGGCTGCCCGGCGGTACGGCGGTCCTGATCTTCGCAAGATATTCCTTATAGCTGTTATTGAGGCAGGGCGTAACGGAAATAACGGAATGCACGAATACGGCAACGCCGATAAGTATGGCGGGTATAAAGCTGAATTTTTTTATCGCTGAGTCCAAGGCGAAGAATAATACCAGATAACAGAGGGGAAATAGAAACAGGACCGCAGGCTGCGAGTACCGGCCGATCAGTATGATCCCGGCGTTTACCGCAAGTATCGGCAAAAGGATCTGCAGCGTTTCTTTTTTGAAAACGCTCAATACGGCGGACGCGGCTGCGCCAACCGCAAATATAATCAACTGAAACTGTATGGGCGGCGTATAATACGTACCGCTGACCTGTTCGAAAAGTTTTATATAATAAAGAGGGAGTTCCTTTATTTTATCGAATAATGGCTGGTCAACGCCCATCGTGCTGCCGTACATGCTGTAGTGCGTGATAAAATTGCCGTCAAAGAGGAAGCTTATGCCTGCAAATACGGCGGCCATAAGGGCCACGGTTCCGGTATATATCAAAAGATTTTTAACCCTTATTTTCCTGTTGAATATAAAATAAAAATACAAGGCGCCTCCGCACATCGCGATGATAAGGCTGTTCGGATGGATGCCAATAAACAAGCCGGTGATAATACCGGCGGTCAAGTCCTTTTTAACACGCCAGGCATCGGCGGACCGGATAATATAATAAAGAACCGCCAGGATTCCGGATGCGATGATGACCTCCTGACGGGCGAAATGGGAGGCGTATATAAATTGTACATCCAGCGAAAGCACAACCGTAATCATAAATGCTTTTATATCCGTTTTGAGGAAGCATAGTGAAAGCCTGTAAAAAAGGTACAGGCATGCAACGCCGAAAACAAGCGATACCAGCCTGACGGAAAAGATGTTATATCCGAATATCAGAATAAAGGGCATCTGCATGATGTGAAACAATATCTTTATGGCATGCGGAAATCTGGGCAGCAGATCAAAAAACGGCTCGGTTGAATTCAGGCCATTGGACATCATTGCACGGGTAAGCCCCGAAAGCCATGATTCGTCCGAATGCATGAAAGGGAACTTATCCAAAAACAACAGGTTTGCGATAAAATACAAACCGAGGTATATGCATATCAGTTTTCCCGCATGACGTTTGAGCAACCTGCCATCTCCTTTCAAATCAGTTTAACAATATTTCTTGAATTAAACAATAAGCCCCTGCATTTGACGCAGAGGCTTATTGCTCTAATAGTTAATTAATCTGTTACTGTAGGAAGACTCTGCGCTTCCCAGCCGTTTGTCATACCGCCCTGCAGCGAAACCGCGTTGTATCCCATCATTCTCATAACGGCCACAGTCTGGCCCGCTGTCTGACCGGTGTAGCAGGTTACGATGATCTGCTTGTCCTTGGGCAGAGTTTTAAACTGTTCCTGCATGCCCTTGCCGAACGGGATGTTGACAGCGCCTTTGACATGACCTTTAGCATAGTCGGCAGCCTGTCTGACATCGACGAATGCTACCTTTCCTGCATCGATCAGCGGCTGTGCATCGGCCGGCTTGATCTGGAAGTTGCCGTTGTCCGCTACTTCGTTGAAGTATTTTTCAACCGCGCTCAGTACGCCGGCATCGAATGCCGCGCCCGCCTTGGGAAGCTCGGTGGCTGTTTTGTCCACATATTTTTCATAGCCTTCCGTCTTCTGCGCGCCGTTTACGTAGCCGGACTGGAGGGTATAAGCGTCGATCCCGAGCATTTTTAAGAGCGCTACCGTCTGGCCCGCTGTCTGGCCTGTATAGCAGTATATGTATACCGGTTTGTCCTTTGGAAGCATAGAGACCTTTCCGGCCAGATCGCTGCCCCAGGAAGCGCGGTATGCGCCCTTGATGTGGCCCTCGTCATATACATCCTGCTGCCGGATATCTACAATGAACAATGACTCGCCGGCATCGATTTTCGCAAACAGATCCGGCCATTTGACTGCCGGGTTGGCCGTGAAGTTCGCGAAGTAGTTGGCAGCCGCCGTTTCAACAGCATTGCCCGTGCTTGCGGATTCGGCGGATGCGGCGGATGCGCTGGGCGCAGCGGAATCGCTGGACGCAGGGGTTTGAGCGCTGCTTGCACAACCGACCATTGCAATCATTAAAATTGCCGCTAACAGTGTAATGAATACTTTTTTCATAATTTTCTTTTCCTTTCTATATTATGAAGCATCCTGCTTCGATGGTTCTGGTGATCCTGATGGAGCCTGCGGTTTTTCAACATCGCTGTATTCGAGCCAGGCGCCGTCGTAAACCCGTACGTCTTTATAGCCGGCGTCTTTTAATGCGGCGTACGTCTGCGCAGCCCTTACAGATGTTTTGCAGAAGAGTATGAGCTTCATATCGGGCGAAATATCTTGTTCGAGATATGTGCTTTGTATATCCATCGGTATTTTATAATCTCCCGAGGGATAGTTGTTCCATGTGTATTCGATATGTACGGAACCCGGGATCGTTCCTTCTGCAAATTCTTCATCGCTTCTTGTATCGATGATAACAGTTTTTTTATCCGGCTGATTCAGTATGGCTTTGATATCTTCCAGGCTGACAAGCAAGGACTCTTGTTTTTCACCGGCTGTGTAAGCTGTTTCAGGCAATACGGTATTTTCCGCCGATGTCTTCGCGCCGGCTTCTTTTAACGCCTTCAGCCCGCCGCTTACCACTTTAACGTTGAAATTATTGTACATATTCAATGTCCATTGAACCCTTGCGGCCTGCATATTGGCGTTATCGTCATATAGCAGAATACTGTCCGTTTCTTTGATCCCTGAAGCGCCCAGGACATCTTCGATCTGTTTGGCGGGGGGGAGCATATTGCTGTATGGTTCGTTCACGACCAATGCCGACATCGGGATATTGACCGCGCCCTCCACATGGGCCGAATTGTATTCTTCCGGCGCCTGGACATCGACCATGATAGCGCCATTATTCATAAGTGCGAGTGCGTCTTTAGCCGTAACGATATACTGCCCGGTTGGTTCGAAAACATAGCTGTCGCAACCGGCCGCTACGATTACAATCAGAGAAAGAATAATCGCTAAAACGGTTTTTTTCACCTTTTTCCCTCCTTTTTGCATAAGGTTTAATGCTATAGGTTTGCCTCTATTTCGTCTTTGCATATATTATTGTTGATTACTTTTTTCACCTTGCCGTCTTTGATTATGACGATTGAGGGACAGCACTCCACACCAAGCCGCTTCGCAAGACCCTGCGACTTATAGGTGTCGATCCTGTGGCAGCAATAATTGTTGTAGCAGCTCTCTATTTCCTTTATCAGCGAAAGCAATTCCCTTTGGTCTTTTTCGACGGCGTTGTAGATATAAGCGATGCCGTCGCCTTTCATAATCTGGTCGCTGAATATTTCGCTTTCGGCTATATATTTTTCCGCCATAACGCCTGCCGTTGCGGCATCCCCCACACACGTTGCGACCTGTCTTAGGAATCTGTCCCTAACGTCGCCGGCGGCAAATACTCCGGGAACATTCGTCTGCATGTTTTCATCGGTAATGATGTAGCCTTTGTTTGTCATATCGATGATCCCTTTATAGATATCCGTATTGGGAATGAAGCCTATGAACAAAAAGCAGGTAAAACATTCTACGGGAGTAAGCTCGCCAGTTTTTATGTTTTTCAGAATGACCCTTTCCAATTTTTCGCCGCCTTCGTAGCTATGGACCACGGTATTCCATAAAAACTCCATTTTCGGATTTGCGAGGGCCGCGGCTTTAGCGATTTCATTGCAGTCCATAACCCCTTCATCGTGCAGTACGGATACCTTGACTTTGTCTGCAAATTTGGTCAGGAAAATGCCTTCCTCAATGGCGGCATCGCCGGAGCCGATGACAAGCACCTCTTTGCCTGTATTGGCGGCAGCATCGCAGGTAGCGCAAAATGCAATACCTTTGCCGATA